>Ga0307983_1000486_pt1 | contig 20271 bp, 7 predicted proteins | sample OrgLakmetagen991_FD_201845 | JGI IMG/M metagenome (GOLD analysis project Ga0307983, IMG submission 201845) | Saline water microbial communities from Organic Lake, Antarctica - #991 | ecosystem: Environmental > Aquatic > Non-marine Saline and Alkaline > Saline | place: Antarctica: Organic Lake...
GTATAGATATATTTTAATAACATCTAGCTAGCTATACATTTAGCTATATATAATAAAGTTTGGGTATAGATATATTTTAATAACATCTAGCTAGCTATACATTTAGCTATATATAATAAAGTTTGGGATTTAGTTAATAAAGTTAATTATAATTAAGCATATATTAGCAGGGCTCTGCCCCGCACCCCGCCGACTTTTTACCCAATATAGCTAACTTTATGCTAGTCTTTTTGCCTTAGAAAACATGTGTGTTGCCTTAGTAATTTGAAAGCGTATTTTGGTAAAATATATGGCTAACTTTTTGCCTTTTACATCTCATTATGCAAACTTCGCGATATTTACCGATGCAAAACGGCACCAAATACGATGGGTTTTAAGCGCTCTAACACCCCCCCGGGCGACTAACATTTGTGCCATTTATCTTGGTTAAAAGGTGCTAGGCTTAAATTGCCCAATTGTCTCCGGAATACTGCCACCTTACGTGCTAGCTCGCGATCCATATCACTCTGGTATGCATGTTTCATTCGTTCCTCATCTATTGGCCCTCTCTTTTGTCCCCAACAATTTACACCAAATTGCATATGTCTATTCTGATAAAATCCACCATTTATACCCGGTTGCCCACATTCTCCCCTCCTGTCCGGATCGCTATTTTCTTGCTTTTTTTTCCAAAAACTATGCTGTATCGGATATAATGCCATCTGACCCTTTACCCATCCTGGATTACACCAATTTGCTCCCGTCTTATATGCTTCTATCATTTGTTTGTAGTCTGCTAATTCGGCGCCATATGCCTTGCAAACTGCTTCCGCATCATCATAACCAAAAATACTATCCGATATATGAAATACTTGTGCCGGCTTGTTACCACGTAAACTATCATCCGTATCATGGAATTCTGGTAAATATGCTGGGGGCAAACCATCATATTGACCTGGCATATCTGGATTTGCTGTTGCGGGACTAGCTGAAGGATGCAACTTGATATTATTTGATGTGGATGCTTGATTATTTGCATTTGATGTTGTTGTTAATGTAGGTTGACCTGGGCGTACTGGTGGGGTAGCCATATACCGTGACCATATTGTGTCATTATGTTTTTTAGAACGGGATAGTGCATAGTATATTACTATTAATATAACTAGCGCAAATAATGATGCGATACCAACTAATACGAAATTAATTTGCGTGTTTGCTAAATTGTTTATTGCCGACATTATAGCTTTACTTTATCTAGCCTATTTTATCTAGCCTATTTTATCTAGCCTATTTTATCTAGCCTATTTTATCTAGCCTATATATTGGAGTTTCTATTTGTTATTTTATTTGTTATTTTGTTTTGATTTTTTAGCTATAATTGTTATTTTTATATTTTATTTGTTATTTTGTTTTGATTTGATTATTTTTTGTTGTATATTGTTTTTTTTATTATATATTTATACTAACTTAATATAATATGTGTTCTAGCGTTTGTTTATAGTTTTATAGTTTTGTAGTATTTTCGTAATTATCTAAATGTTAAATGTTTTATATTATATATCTAGTTACAGATTTTTATTTTATATATCTAGTTAAGTATTTATAATATTTTGCTATTTAAATAAACAATATATTGTTTATTTAATTCCAATATTTGTATAATATTACTCTCTTTCCTTATTTTAATATAATTATAATATAATTCTAATACCTACCAATATGTACCTATATTCACTATATCCTATCCAATTACATAAATACAAAAAATATAAAAAATAACAATTATAGCTAAAAAATATACTTATAACAAAATATAAAAATAAATACCCTTCCCCAAATATCTTATTTTATCATCTAGATCTTACATGTTACATATTACCTTATAGCTTACTATAATACAATATATATGCATTGTCATTATTCAACACATCACTCACATTCAACTTTGTCACATTCGTATCATTAAACATATACCACTGATCCTGCATTGCATTATATGTCATTGCCTTATAATGTCCACCGTCTACACTCCCGCTATGTATGTTTACTGCCATTAACTTGTATGCCCCATTATTAACATTTGTCACACAATACTTAGAAACATCCAAAATAATTGGGTATGTAACCCTCCTATGCACCTTTTCACGCCTCCCATAATTATCTATTGTCCTAAATCTCTTCAGCGATATTATTAATACAGTTGGCAAATTTACTAATGCTCTACACATTGTTGTTTTTGCATTCGCACTTTTACACTTATCACACCTATATTCATCCACAATCTCTTTCTTAAAATAATTATCAATACAATCATATATACTTACCGGATCTGCCTTCATCTCTAGCTGTCTGCGACTCACCATACCACAGTAATTACCGATTTTTTGATTGTTTGCCCTTATCCGTCTCAAATCTATTCCCCAATTTCTAAACTCTGGGCCTTCACCAATTCTCATGTCTTTTCCATTGTCTATATTTGTTAATGCATTATGTTTGTTTTTAGATAACTCACTATCTATATCATCTGTTGGTATCGGTACCTGCAATATGTTATCGGTATCATATGACATTGCCTTTGTTGCACATTTCTCATTACCACATTGTAAAATTTTCAAACTAAAGAAGAATACGCCATTTACTAAACTAGTATACTCATTACTGTACATACTATGAATTTTACGCATTATGCCTACCGATATTCTCTCGTTGATCGACAACTGTCCTATATCATCTTCTGACATTGCTAATATTTCCGGCGAATATCTTAAATTAACTGGAAATGATTGGGAATCATGTAGGAAATCCATTAAAACAACTGTTAATTCACTTGTATCATTTTGTTGTCCATTACATAAATGTGCATATTCTATACTGTCTTTTGTCGCTATGTTTAATGTTGCTATTAATTCTACTGGGTTAATTATCATACTAGCCTGTCCTATGCTACTCTTTTCCATGTTTATCAACAAACCATATAAACTAACATACACATATACCTTATCTAGATGTAATGCCAACTTTCTAATTATATCATATGTTTCTTGTCTGCTTAGATTCCTCTTTGTTTTAATATTATTAATTCCATTTATTATTTCCCTTACTTTATCATCACTACATGTCACAATCTCACTTGGTGGATTTTTACCATATATTGCCTCTAATGCCATAATACCTTTACCCTCATCCGGATTTATATACGTATTAGTATCTTGGTCGTTTTCAGATGGTGTATTTTTATAATGTATATCTAAATAATATGCAATTGTTTTAAATATTTTTTTGTTCATCTCCAAATTTCTTACATTCAATGCATTAAATAATTTCATAAAATCAATTAATACATTTGCCCTTTTATCAGATTCTCTAAAAAACTCAATTATTGGCGGTAATACTCTCAAACATTGAATGCTAGAATTTAAATAACAGAAATTACCATTGTTCTGCAATCCTGCTGTTGGCATTAATTCCTCACTTGACGATGCATCCGAATTTGAACCTGGAATTGACATCCTGTAAATTTATATTATATTTATGTATCCTGATATGTATCTATGTATCTATGTATCTATGTATCTATGTATCTATGTATCTATGTATCTATGTATATATATCTAGCTGTGTATCTAGCTTTGTATGTTATATGTATGTTATATGTATGTTATATGTATGTTATATGTATGTTATATGTATGTTATATGTATGTTATATGTATGTTATATGTATGTTATATGTATGTTATATGTATGTTATATGTATGTTATATGTTGCTATAATTAACCTAAATAAATTTATATTATATATCAAAAACATTTTTGGTTATTTATTATCTAAAAATATACAAATATCATCAAAATTGAAATTTATATATTATACACTCCTCTATATAAGATTATAACATATAATACATCCATACATTATAACATATTTAACATCTAAATACATTCAACTATATCCAAATATATATTACATCATACATTCAAACTTATATTTATAATATAACACTAATACATATATTTATAATATAACGCAAATCATATACGCAAATCATATACACAAATTACACATACACAAATTACACATACATAGATATACACAAATAAAATACATAAATAATGGGTTCTATATTTAGCACAAATAATGTACAACAACAACCAACTCAGTATACGGTTACTTCTGGTCCACAAACCATAACCGTAACCGATGGCCAACCCCTCCAATCTGCATCACATCACCCAAATACAAATAATGACAGTAATATTCAACAAAATCGAGATTATTTTAATTCTATTTCAAATAATCCCGATTTTGTTGAAATACATAACATTCCTATTTCTCTATATTCAAATTCATCAACTATTGATGATCAAACTACCGTTTCAATTGTGCGGATACCAGTCAATACTTATCTAGCTACCTCATCTAACGCAACTAACGCAACTACCGCACCCACTGAAACTATAGAAGATCTTATAAATAGGATGGATAATGACACTAGGTTGACACGTGAATATGCATATGAAATGCCAATGATAGCAGTTGGTGAATTTGGTGACGGTATAATGTCCAATATTAGACATATTCAAAGAACTGAAAATTTAGATCTTTATACAATAAATCGTATTATTTCTAGCATTACCAGTCTAGGACTTACGTATATGTCACTTTTGGGCTCTCGTTACCCCAATAATGTATATTCTATTAATGAGGATACAACTTCTCTAGCAAATGATGTTCCCTCTACTACTACTACTACTACTACAACTAGCACTACCACAAATAGGATCATAGACAGACTATCTGAAATATATAGTAGAAGAATAGATGCTCGAACTAATACCATAGATCCACAACCCACAACAATCACACCCCCTACTAATACTACTGTTAATACTGATACACCTAACACCACCACTCCTCGTACAACTACACCCATTAGATTCTCTCTTAGTGGTGGATCAGTTATTACTAGAGAAAATGGGCAATATCAGGTTAATCCAATTAATCTTAACGGAAATACTGGTGATGGTATAGGTACAACTTATCAAACATTTGAAGGTACTGATATTGGTAGTATTATTACCAGATTGATTACACAAGTTATGAATGCAAGCGATCCACAACCTATTGGAATAACAGAACAAGAAATTACTGAAAATACACAAACTATGGATTCAGATGTTCATATTGAAACACATACTGATGAAACACCCGATAACCAACGTATGTGCACCATTTGTCAGGATGAGTACCAAGATGGCCAAATTATTAGAAGGCTTAATAACTGCACACATCTATACCATAAATCATGTATTGATACATGGCTAACTGATCATAGAACATGTCCACAATGTCGGACCAATGTTGTTAGAGGTAACACCACTGCTAGTACTGCTAGCACAGCTAATACATCTGACATTGCTGACACTGCTGACACTGCCTCTAATGCTGACACTGCAAATACAAATACAGATGTAAATACATTAGTACATTTTGATGAGCTAGCTACCAATGCAATTAATATCGGTATTAATTCATATGATAACTCCACCACCGATACTGATTCTACCGAAAATTAATACGAGTATTAATAAGGATACTAATATATATATATATATATATATATATATAGCTATATATATTATGGCTAGCTTTAATTATTTTTTGTATTATTTTACTAACCTTCTTGGCTTTTTTGAGTAGTTCTTTTCTATAAATTTTGTGTTAGATTTAAAAAAATAAAATATAACATTAATTGCGTAAATAATAAATATACTTAAAACAAAAAAAATATTAAAAATGACAATATTCATAATTGCTGCTATTTTAAATTATTTAGGTTTAACAAACATATCTAATGTTGTTTGCTTTTTACGCTGTCTAGTTACTATATTACGCGTTATTGTATTTGGAACAGTACTAGATGTGTTTGTTTTTTCATTATTTTGTGATTCGTCTTTTGTTCTCTCATCACATATATTTATTGTTTCTATTTCCGTTTTGTTATCATTAGCAAATAAATCAGCTATTGTTTTTTGCCCTGTATATTTATTTATCGCATACGTAATTAAATCCTGAAATATTAATTTATGCACCATTTCTTGCTTTAATTTACTAACCTTCTTCGCTGTTTTTGTCAAATCACCCTTGTATTTTTCATAATATACATTCTCCAACATCTGAAAATGTGAACCCTCATCGCCTGTATATGGATATCTTGGCAATTGGTCAATCACTAACTCGAATATTTGACTCACTGGCTTCATAATTTGATTTTTTATATATATCTCATAATCCACACGGCACTTATTCTCTCTTACATAATTAATATGCTCAATCCTATCCCCCTGTAAGTATTTTATACCCGGCTTTTCCTTAATCTTTATATACACATATGGTATACGGCTATTGCTAGTTGGCTTATTTCCTGGATCGCGTTCACCCATACGTGTTGCCAATACCTTATGTGCAATTGATTCCGGATCCTTATAATATTCACGCAATGTTTTGGTAATAACAAACATGTTTAAATCAAATAAACCATCTATCATATCAATACATATCTTCTTAACAAATTCAACCGCCTTATTCAAATCACTATCCTTCATTAATGTATCTACTACACCAATAAATGTATGCTTTAATATTGGCGCATTATCACGCCTTTTAGTCACTACACCCATACTTGTCTTTTTACCTTCCTCCGGATCAAATTCAAATTTAATACCAATATATCTCTTTTTAGTAATTAAAATTAATGGATAATACACCTTTTCATATTCTAGATCATGTGGTGCCTTAAATACCTTGTCCTCTTTTAATTTAGCCTGTAACCATAACCCAATTTCTATCGATCTTTTTATTTTTTCCAACTTTGTCTCTGGATATTCTCTACCCTTTGGATCAGTTGTTTTTGCCGGCGGCTCCACATTATAACTCAAATTTAATTTAACAAATACCGAATCCGTATTATGTACCACAATATTACCCTCGCCTGCCTGAAATTCGTGGTTTTCTGTCTCCAAATCATATACCCATATTGGCCTGCTTAATGGATATATTGTAATACCCGTCACAATACACGACGTTTTATATTCGCTAGTATCAGGGTTACTGTTTTCGCTGGTCTTAGTATTAGCATCAGCTGTGTTAGCATTGGTATATTGCTTTATATTTTCATATTCATCTGGTGTTAGTGTTATGTTGCATTTTTTATCTATATCTACTGAGTTTGCAAGCCAATTACTATATCCATCATCATCGCCAAGCAAATCACATAATGGCAATTTGGCTTCATTAATTGCACATAACATCATACCGGGTCTGATATTTTTTGGACTACATACCGAACCATCCGCCAATATACAACTATGATCCTCTGTCACATATACTTCACCCGTATTTGTACGAATTTCATATATGGTTTTCTGTGTTGTATGACCCATTATATATTTAATGCTAGACCATCCTTTGCTAGTTAGTGTTTCAATTGAATAGTCAATATCTTCAAGTTTAATATGAATTTTACCCTTGGCATCTGGTAAGTGCTGTTCAGGTTTATAGTATTTATCAAATAATGCAGCAATTGGTGTCCTATATGTATATATATTAGATATATTAGATTTATTAGATATATTAGATTTATTAGATATATTACGTGTATTTTTAACATATATTAACGTATCTGCTGTTACACTATCACCATATATTACATCGCATCCCGGATTTTTAGCCAAACAATAATCCTTTGCCAAATAAATATTACGCCTGCCCCCTGCCGTAATACTCGCCGCAATCTCCTTCTTATATATATGACTAGTTTCTGCACCTAGCTGACCATATAAAGAATTACCCGTTAACTTATATGCCACTTGTACACCATCCAATAATACATATCTAAATGCATCCTTTTCTACCTTCATTTTCTTTTTTGTCGCCTTTCTAGCATCTAGCAACTTCTCCTGAATATGTGACAATAATCCCTTTTCACCATTATGTGGCTGTACAAATCTTACCGTTTTAGTACCCGCCTTACGTTTTCCCTTTCCCTTATTTTTAGGATCTATCGGTACCAAATTGTCATATACAACATCATTAACATCATACCCTAACTCATATAATCTAGCCTTTCCCTCATCACCCATCCAACATTCATCCTCAACAATTCTATCATGGCTCAAATCACTTGCGATCATCTCACTTGGATATAATGAACCAAAATCTAATACCGTAATTGGCTCAAAATAAATACCCGGCTTAGGTACTAATACTATCGCACCCTCATAACCATCATCCGACATTATAATTTGATTGAAATTAGACTTTAATTTGAAATGCTCATTTCCCTCTTCAATTAAACCATCACCATCACCTTTCCTACCCCTACCTTTGCCATCATCATTACCATCATCACCGTCGTCATCACCACTACCATAATTTGCCTTATCTGCTGCGGCATATGCCATTATATGAGAGCCTTCACCTAAATCCACTTCATCTGGGTATATTTTATCTAATGTTGGCAGAACAAAACCGCTTTGGGCACATTCATTAACAACTAGGCTAAAACTCTTTATACCCTGTCCACGTAGAAAGATATATGCAAATGGCACTAGACTAACATTACTCATACCGAAATTATTTGTAATAACTTCTAGTTTTTTTAATAATCTAATTAATAATACACAATCTTGAATACAATATTTAGCCAATAATGCCCTATCTTCATCTCTACCCTTTTGTAACCGGAAAATATCTTTTGGGCTAACATCATCCTTTGCCAATCCCCACATTGGTATACTACCTAAACTATCAAATAGTACCGGCCTATCTAGCTCTAACATCTCCAATATATACGGATACTGCTTATATGAACCATCTGGTTGCAATATCGGTACTTCTGCCCCCTTCTTCTTAATATCTAATACCGCTATCTTATCCCCATCGTATAATTGTTGTCCCGTCGTACTCATATTAATAACAACATAATTTCCTTCATCTATTTCCTTTGATCCCTTAATAATCAATCTTGTGCCATCTACAACACCTGATTGGCTAGCTATATTCGAAATGTATGATGTTAAATAATCATTAAATCCTTGTTTTTGATCCTTACCATTACTAGCTATGAATTTATCACGTGGGCCACCTGGTTTAGACCATTCCGATATTACTTTTTTAATATCTAGATTATACGGCAACACATGTGTTATTTTACCACTAATATAATAGCTAGCAACATCATCTAGTTTATAACTAGGTAGCTTATCCATGCTATTTTGGCATACTTTTAATAGGTCAATTTGAACACGCCCGGGTGTATTGAAATAGAATAAATAGTTTTCACCTAGGGCACTACTACTTAGTTTTTTATTAACCAATTTACCGGCTAGATCCGGACAACGTTTAATTATATCCGGGTGTAATTTTCCCAATGTTATAAAGTTTTGATACTGTATATTGGCATTTATTTTAGTTCTTTCATCCCATGATAAATTATTTGTACATCCACTACTATTTATATCACATATAATATCTAGTACTCGATCATACATAAATGCCATATCAAAGCCATGGATATTATATCCCGTTATAATATCTGGATCATAATCTCGTATCAATTGTGCCCATGCCAACAATAAATTTGCCTCTGCACGATTTGCCATTGCATTATGCTTATACCTATATGATTTTATTTCACATTTATCCTTTGCCTCTCCCACATCAAATGATGAACAACCCTGAAGCGTTAATATGTTATTATGATATGGTGCATCATCCCCAAATTTCCAAAATACTGTTCCTATTTGTATAACTCTATCACCATATGGCTTGCCAAATAACCGGTTTAACTGATTGTTAACAAATCTTACCAACTGGTTTTTATCTATCATCTTATATTCCAATCTCTTTGGCTGCTCTAATTCCATGTTGTTTGCCACCCTATATATAATATCTATGTAATTCCTTATTGTGAACAACTGTCCTGGTCTTAATCTATTTAAATGTGCTGCCTCCATCTTATCTACCGATTTAATTGCCTTCTTTAACTCGTTATTTGCAATAATTTTTTGTAAATTTCTATTACAAATTTCATATATTTCCTTGACCATTAAATCGAATGCTGGTGTATGACATTTACTATACATTTGCTCTACATATGTGTCATTATAACATCCGCGTAAATATATGGGTTCTATATCTTCATCCTCTACTATATCGACGTATTGTGGTAATTGTACTGCTAGCTTAATACGGTCAGCAAAGAATTTAGACCCTTGAGCCTGTAGTATTCTAGCTTTTATATATCTAGGATCTGTTTTTGATCCCTCCGAGGTTAATTTATCAATAATATATTTATCACGTAACCAAGCAATTACAAGTTGGTTTGCTAACTTTTTACAATCTTTTTGGGCAACCGGAAAATCACCATGGCTAGAATCTGCTTCAATATCAAATGCTGCCACTCTAATCGGTGCCACTGCATCCTTTTCTATAGGCATTAACACATTATGTTTGCATGAAATCGATATTTGGCATCTGGATACCTTTTTTACTTTAATATATGTATCCGGTTCTAATCTTAACCAACCACTTGGTTTAATTTTTTGATCATGATAATATCGCAATAATGGCTCCATATCAGCCTCAAATAAATTGTAACTCGTCCGCTTTTTATACATTCCTGTAATTTCTAGATCAATTGGTTTAGTTAGGGCCTTATGGTAAAACTTCATTGCGGTTTTACTGTTAAATACTAAACGGATAAAATCAAATTTAGTATGATTTGTAAATTTCCAAAATATTTCACGCTTAACCACCTCAATTTGTTCCTGCACAATAGCTGACCTATAATATGGTGAATAAAATTTGTCTCTTTCTGTTATATTATCATTTGTCATATCTTCTCCAATTTCAATTATATTATCAACACTTAATGCATTCAATAAATCTTCACGTTGTTGCTCATTATAATCCTCTGGAATCATTATATAAAAGTATGGCTTATATCCTCTTATTTGTGTACACACACTATTACCATCCAATGTAACTCCAAAATTAAATATCATATATTCTTTGTTATGATCTCTATTAAAACGCTGTGGTATTTCACGATCATCCGATGAAAATTCACGTGTATAATCTGTGTCCTCCCATCCTACGCTATTATATTCTACTTGATCACTTGTGTTTATCCTAACTGGTTTGCGCTTAAATTTATCGAAGTTATTATTTGTATTACTCATATTATATATTCCCAAATTTCTATATTAAATTTCTATATGTATATGTATATGTATACGTATTTGTATTTGTATTTGTATTTGTATTTGTATTTGTATATGTATATGTATTTGTATTTGTATATGTATGTATACGTATTTGTATTTGTATTTGTATTTGTATATGTATGTATACGTATTTGTATTTGTATTTGTATTTGTATCTAAATTATCTATATTATCTAAATTATAAAAAAAACAATTTTCATTTTTAACTTTTCCGTATATCTAAATCTAAATCTAAATCTAAATCTAAATCTAAATTTAAAATCTAACATATTTGAACTTGATAACATAACATATAGTGAATTGCTTTGCGTAGTATGGCATATTATTCTATATACTCTATCCATTCGTCTATTAACTCTAGTGATTCACCCCTATCTAGCATCTCTAGTTTAAACATTTCCCTATGTTTTTCCACGGTATATCCATGTCCATGTCCATTTTTATGCCCATCTACTTCGCTATCTATTAGTCTTTGTTTAATAATAGCAACAATATTCCCGATTTGTACTCCATCCAATATCTTTACTTCTACCAATGGACTAAATCCGTTTATACAGTTAACCAACCGTGTCATTCTACCAGTAAAACACTTACAATCGCTATCTTCTAGCTCTTGATTAAGAATTTGTTTAATCTGGTTTTGGGTTTCTTCATCAAACTTACCAAGGCTATGAATAGTTTGCCATACTGCCCACAGTAATTCACCATATGTTAATGATAATTCAACTAGTTCCTCTTGGCTAGATGTTGAAGTTGTAGATATGTAGGATATTAGTTGATCTTTGGATTTTGGCGTTAGTACGGTATCTATAACTATTTGATAAGTAATGGTATCAACATTATATGATGGCATCAATGGTTGGTTTAAGAGTCTAGTTATGCTAGCTCGGACAGTTTCTTGTATGCTGCTATCATGAACATTTTGAGAATTACCATAAACTTGCATGCTGTTTGTATTATATTGTATATTTTGAAACCGATTCAACCAACGTCGTTGTCTAGCATCTAGTTCTAGCTCTAAATCATTATAGTAAAAGTATTCTAAATTTCTAAACTCAATTAAAAAGTTAGGCAAAGTAACAAGACCGGTATTACCTAATATATATAAGGTTCGTATATCTGTACAATTTTGTAAACCATTTAGTGATACCAATTTATTATTTGATATATATAGAATCTGTAAAGCTGTACAATTTTGTAAACCATCCAAAGAATCAATAGTACTTATTTTATTATCTGATATATCTAGCATCTGCAAAGCTGTACAATTTTGTAAACCATTTAGTGATACCAATTTATTATTTGATATATATAGCATCTGTAAATATGTACAATTTTGCAAACCATCTAGCGAAGTTAACTTATTATTATTGCAACGTAATTCTTGTAAATCTGTACAATTTTGCAAACCATCTAGCGAAGTTAACTTATTATTATTGCAATATAACTCTCGTAAAGCTGTACAATTTTGCAAACCATCTAACGAAGTTAACTTATTATTATTGCAACGTAATTCTTGTAAATCTGTACAATTTTGTAAACCATCCAACGAAGTTAACTTATTATTATTGCAATGTAAATATTTCAAAGCTGTACAATTTTGTAAACAATCTAGCGAATTTAACTTATTATTACGGCAATGTAACTCACGTAAAGCTGTACATTTTTGTAATCCATCTAGCGAACTAATGTTATTACATGATATATATAAATGTCTCAAAATAGGTGTTAGCTGTAACCATTTAATGTTATATATATAGTCATCAGTACAGTTTATTAATTGTACATTACACCAATCTATATCTCTAATATATGTTATATTTAACCAACTAATATTCAAGTAATCTTTACCATTAAAATTATTAGGTATATCATATATAGCTTTTACTTTAACATTATCATAATTTTGCATATATTTATATGCACTAATATTTCCCATTATAATATTTTTATTTATATATCTAAATATGTGTTTATAAATAAATTTGTTTATTTATAGTAGATATTGTTGGTATATAGTATATATTGTTTGTGTATATCAGATAAATTAAAAAATTATTATGGAATAAATAATTTTCACTTTTGCAACTTTTATTATGGAATAATAAATATAAACAGCACACATCTAGCTATTAATATAAACAACACATATCTAGCAATATATAAACAACACACATCTAGATATTAATATAAACAACACATATCTAGCTATTAATATAAACAACACACATCTAGCTATTAATAGCAATATATTAATAGCAATATATAAATATATAAATATATAAATATATAAATATATAAATATATAAATATATATATATAATGGAACCCATATATTTATTTATTGCCCTAATATTAATAGCTCTTTTATGGAAATGGAGCCAAAATCAACAATATCCTGTTACGTATGTTAAATCTGCCACTAATGGTAAAGACTATTTGGTGCGTAATATGTCAGATAAACAAGCTGCAGCGGACATGCTAGGTAGTATGAACCAAAGATTTGATAAAATAATTACATATGTGAGTGATAACATAGAAAAAACACCAACTAAGCTATATAAATTATATGTTATACGTGATACTAATATACCAGATAGCGAAATACTACAATCAACTAATACTAATACAAATAGTGATAGTGAAGGTCGGGGGGGTCATCATCATAAAGATAAGTATGAAAAATTTATATTAGCATGTAAACGTTTGGTAGATAATTATAATACGGATGCAATTAGTGAAAACACACCTGATAGTGCATATACTAGTTATAGTGAAAATAAGGGACAGCGCATTGTGTTTTGTATTAGGGCAAAAAAAACAAATAAAATGGTTGATCTTAATACAATGATGTTTGTGGGTATTCACGAACTAGCACACTTAATGACTAGATCTATTGGACATACTGATGAATTTTGGGAAAATATGAGAATATTGTTACGCATAAGTATCCGTTTAGGCGTATACGATTGCAAAAATTATAATATTGAAAGCCAGGACTATTGTGGAACAAAAATAACGGATACACCATTGAAATGCGGTGATATTTAAGAAATTTAATAACTATTCTAGCATTGTACACTATTTAAACATTTAAAGATATATATATACAGATTTAAACATTTTAAAGAATATCAATAAAAAGTATATCTTAGTATGTATTTTGGTATATTATGTTTTAATTAAGAGTTTATATTTATCCACTATTTATATAATATTTAATTAAAACATAATATACCAAAATATAAACAAAAAAACACAAAATCACAAAATCACAATAATACATTTCAATATCTTTTACATATAATATATAAATAAGTATATAAATAAGTAAATAAATAAGTAAATAAATAAGTAAATAAATAAGTAAATAAATAAGTAAATAAATAAGTAAATAAATACGTAAATAAATAAGTAAATAAATAAGTAAATAAATAAGTAAATAAATAAGTAAATAAATAAGTAAATAAATAAGTAAATAAATACACACATATATATAAAATATGGCTACTCAACTTGATAAGCTAGATAAGCTAGATAAGCTAGATAAGCTAGATAAGCTAGATAAGCTAAACATCGTATCTGATAAAGACCAGTATAAGCCAATGTATAACCATAATATTGTTAAATTAATAGTGAACCGTATTAAATATTATCCAAAAGGTGGATTGGGTGGTGAAGAAATAGAAAATATAAAGCTAGTGTTTATAGGGGATGTATCAATTGCAATACGCAGAATATTATACAAATTAGAAATAAATGGCGGCAAAATTAATGAGCTAGATGCGTCAGAAACTAAACTATTGAATAACACAATACCATATTTTGCAACAAAAGTAGGTGATATAGCCAACTATATGCTAAAATTTGTATATATGCAAATACCAGATGATATAATATTAGATAATTTCCAATTATTATGTCTAGATATACTTAATTCATTGGGTATGTCTAAAGAAATAGATGGTGGCGAAACAATTTGCTATTCATATCCACGTGAAGTGAGTTTTTCATATATATTAAAATCATTATCATATATGTATTTTGCTATTTTAGATATACAAAGCAATATTGCTCACAAAACACAAACAACTAGTGCTAATACTGGTTATACACTCAATGGTGATAAAATAGCAGTCGGATTATATACATACCTAGGTATAGGTAATAAAGAGCAAAAAGCTAGTGATTTTGGGTTGATTAGTGATTATGTATATAGCCGTGAGGACTTAATAAATAATCCACAAATAACAAAACAATTTACAAATATTATAATGCCACTTAATCAGGATAGATATTTAAATATTGGTGATTCTTATTATTTATACTATAAATATGGGGCGTTATTCGAGGATATAGAACGTTTAGGCCCAAATATATTGCAAACAACACAATTAGTAAGGTTTGGTAAGTTCAAAAGTAATAGTCAATATACACCAATTGAGTTCCATAGGAATACGAAAAATAATACACTATATATGGAACTAGGTAATGATATGAAATATTGGATAAAAAATAGTAAAGATAATTTACCAGCATATAGGCAATTATATGAGAGTGTATATGCATTTAAGCTAGCCATTGATAATCCAAATCAAACAAATAATAATAGGTTATATATGTCATTTACACAAAATAATGGTATTCTTAATCAATATAGTAGCAAAGCATTAGATGGATATAGTAACAAACAGATTGAATATATTGCGAGTAACAGTGGGTTGGGGGTTGATAAACTAGAGTATGGTAATATAATATATGATTGTGCACATCCAAATCAAGATTATAATATAAATCTAGCGCATTTTTTTCGAGAAATAGATACCAACATTTACCTACCAATTGTTAAATATGTGAGTCATGGCGAAACACAATTATATAATATATATCGACCATTTTTACGTAATCTAGATACCAATACTAGAACATTATTTTTAACAGGCCATGATAATGATCGTCATTTGGAAAATAGTATATTAAAAGTATATTCAGATGTTAATATTAAAATATTATTGAAGGGTGATTATATTATATTTAAATGGAATGTGATTAAAGATGGTGTGCTTAATATATATTTATTTCAAAATGCATATGTTATATGTGAATATCAATTTTCTAAGCTAGCACATGTTAGCAATATTAATCATCTCAATAATTTAGTAATTAAAACAGTACAACATGTCCGCGCCTATTTCAAATTGCGTTCACTCCCTCTCCCTAATCCGTCTAAATTACTACACTATACACCATCAAATATAGAATTATGTAATGCACTATCAATTAATAGTAAATATACATTACATATAGAACCCAAATTGTTACATATATGGTATCTAAATAATATGTCCAAAACCAATATAACACATGAAGAATTCAATGATTTAAATATTGGTAAAAGAACCGTATACCCTGAGCTTATACAACGTGGATTATTGACATATATATATAATAAACTTAAAATTATACCTGCATTGTGGATTATTGACAATGTAAATAATGATATTAGATTTATATATAAAAATACATATAAGTTTTTTAGTAATGATAATGTACGTAATTTTATAGAATATATGATTCAACAACATAATAGTAAATTAACACCAAAAGATAAACAAAAAATATTATACAAAACACACACTATATTTAATTATACTATTGAACAAACCGAAGAAATATACAACAGCATTGACCTAAATAACATAAACGTACATCAACACTTGCTATACCAAGTTAATGGCCATCTACACCTCAATAAAAAACAAAATCTAATCACAATAAGTATAAATGATAGTACCACCTATCGTAACATACATAATATAATATCCATAATATCCAATATTATTAAGGATTTTATGTTTAATACCAACTTTAGTACATATAATAATATATCCGCACTAGCTACATCCCTACCATCACCTACACCCATTCATACTGGTATTGGTAATATTAAATCTATTAATGATCTGCCTACTTTAGATCCTATACTTAATAGTTCATTACTAGATATAACATATGATACAACACCCTACTCTCCTACTGCACATCTAGCCGATATTAAACATAATATTGATGATGTTGTTGCACATAATCTAGTTGATGCAAATTTGAATCCAAGTTTAATGTCTGATATTGATAAGCTAGCATTAGATATTGATGTTGATGACCATGGATTATTAGATATGGAAGATATTGACCTATATGGGCTAGATGAAAATGAACAAATGGCTGTCCTAGATGCAGTCCTAGCCAATCCTGAAATAAATATTGATGATGCCTTAAATAATATGGCTGGTACTGGTACTGGTACTGGTACTAATATAATGGGTCCTAAAGATAAATCTAGCGTTATAAAAGTTAAGGATATTCATTTTAAAAATGTTAATGTAGGTCCGACATATACTGGAAAAAATAAATTAGGTACAGATGTTACCGCATATATGACTAATATGTTTAATAAATATGACCCCAAATTATTTAACCCATTTATTAAAGCAGGTGAGGTCGGCTATAAATATGGACGCTCTGACTGCCCACGATATACGGGACGTCTTCCTATGATAGTTACTAAAGACCAACTAGATGATATTGACCCCGAATCTATTACTGGATATATGCTATTTCGTGGTAACTATTATATATGTCCGCGTATATGGGATGCTAAAGCTAATTTGCCAATATCAGTTAAAAAGTTTTTAGATAACGGTATGAGATCACCATATACCGGTGGTAAGGCGCTATTAGATGCGCCAACTATTACCGGCAAAAAACGGATTACCGATGAACACAATGTTATTATCAGAAAACCAACAACAGACAGATATTGGAGCCAACCTAGTTTACATCCAGATTGGCCTAAATTATTAAGACATACTGAAAATGATGCATTTCCTGGATTAACGTTCAGTAATAAGCATCCTAATAAAGAGTGTGTTCCTTGCTGTTTTCTTAATGCTCCTGATGGTTATGATGAAAATAAACAAAAAATATTGCATAGGTTTGACCGTCCATATAATTATGCCAAATGTCGATATGATTTGAGGGACCATCATGTACAACCGGGTGAAGATGTACCAAATAAAAATATACATACTAATGCTAAAGGCATTGTTGATGTATATTGTAGTAATGATGAATATATATCTGGGGCTACTAGCAGATTAAAAAACTGCCGTTTGGGTTTATTACCGGATGGATTAAATGCATTATTAAATAATGGACAAAATCTATTCCTAAGGCCAACTGGTAATATGATACTAGAGCATGCCAATTTATTCCTACGTCGTGGAATTGTTGAAAATACAGTAACTAATATTTTAGATACATTTGCAAATATAATGGAAAAACCCACGGATTCCGTTATAAACATAATTGTTAACAAATTGACACCTGTTGATTTTATAAGTATGTATAACGGTGAACTTATTGATATGTTTTGTAATAGTGAAGAATTACCTATGATTATCGATAATGATGAAACCGGGTTAGGGTCTATTAAAAAAATTCTAAAATTTATAGATTATTATCCTGCTATAATAGAGTATTTTGCAGCAGATATTGAAGAAATAGTTGAATATATTAGCGAAAAACGATGGACTAAAAATAATAGTGCTCAACTACATATAGACACAATTATTAATACTAGTGCTAATATGAGTGATAATAGTGCTAATATGAGTGATAATAGTGCTAATATGAGTGATAAGAGTGCTAATATGAGTGATAAGAGTGATAAGAGTGATAAGAGTGATAAAAGTGATATTGGAACAAAAAAATTTATGGAACCAGAGTTATTAAGTTTGATAAAGATGATATATAAGATAATGACTGCATTTTATAATTACATAAGCTATATTGCTAGTCCAAAAGAGATAAAGAACGCTAGCAATATAATAGAATTATTTAGTAAACCACGTAATTGGCCTGGGTTTTTCAAGGATGGTTTAAACATAGTTATATTTGATGCTGCTATAGATAGTTTAAAATGTTTAAATAGTTTCAATTATAAATCAAACAAGTTAGTTATATTAATTCAAGAGGAAAAAACATATTATATACCTATATTTCATGTTATTAATAGACATGGTAAAATGACATCTAGTGGTATAATTAAATTAACATCAAATATTAATTTGGATAATCATGTTCTAGGCATACTTAGCCGTAAACATCCAACACAACTCAAATATATCAATACAATAAAAGATCGCTTAACACCCCTAGTTAGATTATTATACATTCAATCCGAATTATGTAATTATAATATATCTTATTTTGCAAATAGACTTCAACGCAAATTTAGTGTTCCAGAAGCAGGTAAAGAAGTAAGCGAATTATCTAATATCATTATCTCACAATATATTGATATCGGTGGAATGACACAGCTAGCTTATGTACATATTGGTATTATCAACAAAAAAAATGAAATTAAAAATATTGAACATTTAATATTACCGGTATATCCACGCCATTTAATTAAAAATCTACCCGTATTTAATTATTATAAGATGCATGAAGATCTTGTTACACATAGTATAACAATTTATACAGTATTATCAGCCCTATATAACTTACCGGTGGATTCTAGCAAAATAAAACATGGTATTACAATGCATCGTGGTTGGGAAACATTATTTACGCTAGACTATCATGTTGATAAAATTATTATTGAAAATATTACACCTATTACAAATATATTTGATAACTCATATGCAAATGCTAAAAAATCATACCATGCTAAAGGAAGTGTTAAAACTAGTGGTAATGTAATAATGGTTACTGGGGTGCAATTTTATAATGGATTAACAATGACTTTACTTCCTACAAAATATAATAAAAAACAGTTAGAATATATACAGGATTATGTGTTTAAAACATATGATATTAAAATTAATATTGTAAATAAAACTACGACAAACTTACTAAAAGATATTGCCATACTATACCCAGATAATAAATATAATGAACCCATTAGCCCCAATAAATCAGCCAATAGTACAATAAATAA
>Ga0307983_1000489_pt1 | contig 20173 bp, 7 predicted proteins | sample OrgLakmetagen991_FD_201845 | JGI IMG/M metagenome (GOLD analysis project Ga0307983, IMG submission 201845) | Saline water microbial communities from Organic Lake, Antarctica - #991 | ecosystem: Environmental > Aquatic > Non-marine Saline and Alkaline > Saline | place: Antarctica: Organic Lake...
TATATATTATTGGGGAATGACAAAAGAATATAGACCACAAATTAAAGATAAATGCGATAATTCACAAGTAAGTAAAGCATTTAATGGTGGAAAATATCCAGATCATAGACATTTAATAAAAAATAAAGGTAAAAGTAATTATAAAAATCCTAGTTCTAAATTAGATAAATATTCTATAATTTCGTATATTAATACACCTACTAATTTTTCATCTAAACAATCTAGTGATGGTTCAAATAATTACACAAATGCTTATAATAACAAAAATAAAATAGGTGTCAAAATATATAATGCATTTACATTTAAACCTAGTGTAGAAATACAACAAAAATACGAAACTGGTAATAATGTTAATAAACCTAGAAAATTAAAACCAATGTCTTATATGATAGCACATTCTAAAAATGATAATGCATGTGTTAAAGTTAATAAATTTGGTAGCGTATCTTATAAAACATGTGATCCATATGATGCAGAACAAATATTTACACTTAAATATGACACTTCTCCAAATAGTAGAATGAAACAGTTTAAAATTATTAATATGAATACTAATAAAGAAATTAAACATAATTCATCTGGTATAACTACTAATGATAAAAATGGTGATTTATATAGAATTAAATAATAAAAATAGTAATGTAATTAATGTAGTTTGTAATGTAATTATGTAGTTTGTAATGTAATTATATAGCTTGTAATTTAATTATTTGTTAAAAATAGTTAAAAAAATAGTTACAAAATAGTTAAAAAATAGTTAAAAAATATAATATAAAAAAATTTATATATTAAGAAATAATATATTAGTATTTTCTATTTTTATATCTTTTAAATCACTTGGTTTTAATTTTGAATAACCCGATATTAGATTTTGTGTAAATTGTTTGAAAAAATATTTACCATATTGAATATAATCTAATTTTTTAGTAGAAACATTTAAATTTTCATAATATTTATCACTATTATTATTATTTAAAGTTATATTTTCACTAGATTTAAAAAGAGAAGATTGTTTTAAAGATACAAAATTATAACTATTTATGATTATACCTTCTAATGATTTTTTAGTTATTACTAATTCAATATAATAAGCAAAAGTTCTTATTAATTTTTTAATAAAAATGAAATTTCCATTTAAAATTAATAATTTATAAAAATTAAATATATCATTTAATTCTAAGTGATCATTAATAGATATAAGAAATGCAAGTAATATATTCCATAAACCACAATATCCTTCAGCCCAATCTTTATTTTTTCTATTTTTTTTAATATTTTCAGGATTAGTATATATTATTTTTTCCATTTTATTATAATTATATTCATAATTTTGTGTATCTATATCTGATATAGTTTTAATCATTTTGTAATCTTTAAAAAAAGGGTTTGAATCAGTAAAATATTTATAAATTATATATTCTAGATAATTTTCAATTTCAACATTATTTATATAAAATTTTGTATCTATTGATTCCATAGAATCATAATAATAAATATATTTTTTTTTTGTATCTAATATAATAGAAATTCGATGTGCAGCACCTATAATTTTTATAATTTTTGTTTTTAAATCATTATTGTTAGTAAATCCAGAAGCATAACCAATAATCATATAATATCTATTTTTACATTTTTTTATGTTTTTAATTAATTTATCATCAATGATAAAATCAATATCAATAATAGAATTTCTATAAAAATATATTTCTTCATCATAATTAATTAAATAATATTTAGTAATTATATTATATAAATTTAATACATCATAGTCTTTATTTTTTTCTTCATCTATTTCAAATGTATTATACATAGTTACTATATTTTCTATATAATTTTTATCAATTATATTATTATCATCTATTATATATTTAATAAATGTATTACAATTAATTTCATTATATATAGGTATATTATAAGATATAATATCATTATCACGATAATATAAATTAAATTGATTTTTATTACTTATTCTAGTAATTTTATTAAAACATAATTTTAAGTTATTATTATCTATTAAATTATGAATATTATAATTACATAATCCTAATAAATTATTTAAAAGAGATTCATTTTTTACAGAAGGTAAAATAATATTTATATCTTTATATTCAAATTTTAAATGATTTATTTTATCAATATAATTAATTGTTTCATTATCTAAATAATCATTATAAAATATAACTGATTCATTAATTGTATCTTGCATATTACTATTTGTTTCTATTTTTCTAGAATATTCAACTTTACCATTTTTATTATTTTTATTAAATTTTGCTTCATGTTTTATTAAACAAGGTTTTAAATATTTATTAAATTCTAAAAATAAATATTTAAAAAAATCTTTTAAATGTTTATATTGTACAAATTTATAATGATCTATTATAATAGAAGTTAGATAATATGTTTCTACATTAACATATAAATCATATGATTTTAATTTAATTAATTCTTTTTTATCATAAATATTTAATTTATATAATGTTTTAATATCTTTAAATAATTTGTTTTTTTTTATAGATTTAATAGAAAATTTGTTTGATTTTTGTATTTTTATTATTTCTTTAATAAATTTTGTATAATATATAAAAAGTAAATATGATTTAATTATATTAAATTTAATTTCTAAAGAAATAATAAATTTATTAAACTCTTTTTTTATTTCTTTATTTTTAAAATCATTATTTTTATTTTTAATATAATTCTTAAATATACTTTTTAAATCCCAATACATTTATAATTTATTATATATTTATAATTTATAATTTATAATTTATATAATAAATTTCTAAATTATTATTTTAGTATTTTTAAAAATGTTTCTAGATGTTAATTTAATCTTCTAGATGTTAATTTAATCTTCTAGATGTTAATTTATTTTATTATTTTTAAAAATGTTTCTAGATGTTAATTTAATCTTCTAGATGTTAATTTATTTTAGTATTTTTAAAAATGTTTTTAGATGTTAATTTAATCTTCTAGATGTTAATTTATTTTAGTATTTTTAAAAATGTTTCTAGATGTTAATTTAATCTTCTAGATATTAATTTATTTTATTATTTTTAAAAATGTTTCTAGATGTTAATTTAATCTTCTAGATATTAATTTATTTTATTATTTTTAAAAATGTTTCTAGATGTTAATTTAATCTTCTAGATGTTAATTTATTTTATTATTTTTAAAAATGTTTCTAGATGTTAATTTAATCTTCTAGATATTAATTTATTTTATTATTTTTAAAAATGTTTCTAGATGTTAATTTAATCTTCTAGATGTTAATTTATTTTATTATTTTTAAAAATGTTTCTAGATGTTAATTTAATCTTCTAGATGTTAATTTATTTTATTATTTTTAAAAATGTTTCTAGATGTTAATTTAATCTGCTAGATGTTAATTTATTTTATTATTTTTAAAAATAGTTTTAGATGTTAATTTTAAATAAATAATTTAGAATAAATAATATTAATAAAAAGTATAATAAATAATATTAATAAAAGTATAATAAATAATATTAAAATATTACTTTTATAAATTAAATAACAAAAAAAATGTTAATTGCATATATTTTATTATTTATAATTTTATTTATGATTTACATATATACAGGATTACAATTAGTTGAACCTATAAAAAATGAAAATATTTATATATTTTTCTGGGTTGCATACATATTTTTCGGTATTACATTATCAAATATATTTATTATTTCTAAATATTGGGGTAAAATTTCTACTAAAATTGGACCACCTGGACCTAGAGGACCTAGAGGTTCAGATGGAGATACTGGACCATCAGGTGTTTGTACATCAGATACTAATTTAATATATGCACAAAAAGAAATTAAAGACACTATAGCAAACACGATTAAAGAAAATTATAATGATTTAGCATTAGACGATATTTATGATGATAAAACACTAAAATTAACAAATAATTATCTAAATTATAGAATTAAATTAATGATTACTAGTAAACAATTTGAAACAGTATTAAATACACCAACGGATAATTCAGATAATACACCAAATGAAACTAAAGTTTATGGAAAAACCATAGAGGATTTATCATCATATTTATCTAGTATATGGAGAGAATGGATAAATGGTATAATTAATATAGATAAAGATAATGCTAGACATTTATTTATAACATTTGATGCACAAATAGATATATCACCTAAAATAGAAGAATATTTTAATAATGAAATAATGAAATATGATATATGGTATTGGGGTGCAACTAGATTATTTAGACCATTAGAGGCAGAAATATGTAGAAGTAATTATAAAACAACAGATGGAAAAACTGTATCAAATAGTAGATATCCAATGAATAATAGACCTATATTAGAAATAATGGAATTAGAGTTTACGGATATGTCTATAAAAGATGATAAAAGATTTATTAAAATAATGGATTTAAATTTAGATACAACAGATAATATGGATAAATACAAAGATGATTTTACTAAAAAATATGATGTTGTATCATCATTAAATAAACCGGTATTTTATTTACCAAATGTTTATACAAATGGAGATACATTACAAAAATATTATCCATTAGGTTGTATAATTGTAGATGATAATAGTAATTCTACAATAAAAAAAAAAACTATAATAGTATCTGGTGATGTTGTATTTCCTACGTCATATAATATTATTTGGGATAACAGTATTACAATTCAAGATAATTTTAATTCTAAATATAGATATAGAAGAAAAAGAGGTGCTAGAAGAACTGAAAATAAAAGAGGTTCTAATTCATCTGCGGATAAATATAATTTATTTTTATCAAATAATTTAATAAATAAAAATAATGAATATAGTTTAATTAATGATTTAACCACAAATAAAAGGTTAGATGAAAATACAAATGATGAAATTACATTTCTAGAATTTAAAACTAATATACCCGAATATCAAATTATAGGTGATTTACCTAATTATAAAAATATTATACAAATTATGAATTATGATAATAAAGACGATTATAAAGGTATTGTAGCTATTCCTGTTAAAGCATTAGAAAAATTAAAAGATTATAATGTATCATGGTCATTTAGACATGATAAATTGTTAAATAAATCATTTGAGGATAGCAGTGTATATAATGTACCAGATCCACCAAATGATAGTAGATTTAATAAAAATTATTCAGTTAATTATAAAAAATTAAATAGAAAAGTAATAACATCTAAATCAATTGATATATTCAATGATAAAGAATTTAATATATTAAAATTTAGATATAAAGAAGAAAAACCTAGTTTATATAAAATTAAGGATAAAATATTAAATCCTACAATTTATCCTATTAAAACATTTGATAAAAAATATGAAGATTTAGGTTTTGGATGGTTCGGTTATCCATTAAAAAAATATCGTAAATATAGTATATTTGCTTATTTAGGACTTATGCCAGAAGGTATTATAGTACATAGACCTAGTGGACGTAAATTTTATATTAAGCATTATGGTGGTGTAGAGCCAAATAAATTTATAGTTTATTTATGGGATGAAAATAAAAAAGATTTTAAAAATGCAATTACTTGTAAAAATAGTAATGAATGTATTATTGGAGTAGCTAAAAAAACAGATCCACGTTGTCAATTTAAAGTAATATTATATAAAACTAATTCGAATTATTTTACACTTGAACCTATTGAATATCCTAAAAAATATTTAAATTTATCATTTAAAGTTAATAAAAATGCTAATTTACATATTACAAATGATGTAAATGATGAAAGTTTAAAAGATAAAAGACCAAAAGGTATAAATTTAGATCATACAAAAATGTATATTTCATTATCATCTAGTGTAGGAAATATCACATTAAACAATCCTGTTATATTTTTTAATCAAACTAGCACTGGAACTAATATGCAAATTGTTAATGAAAAAATGCCACGTAATATTAATCGTGCTAATTCAACACAAGAACAATATAAACAACAATTAATATTAGATAGAACAGATAAAAATAGTTTTAACTATTTATATAAAGATACAATACCAAATGAATTATTAGGTGAGTCATTTCCAGATTCAAATTTATCTTATACATAATTTATATTTTTATTTATAATTATTTTATTTATAATTATTTCATTTATAATTATTTCATTTATAATTATTTCATTTATAATTATTTCATTTATAATTATTTCATTTATAATTATTTCATTTATAATTTTTAATCTAGATACTTTAATAGAATTAAAATTAAAATATAAATATAAAATTAAAAAAGTTTGTAAATAAATTAATTATTCTAGATACTTTAATAGAATTAAAATATAAATATAAATATGAAATTAAAAAAGTTTGTAAATAAATTAATTATTCTAGATATTTTAATAGAATTAAAATAGAATTAAAATAGAATTAAAATAGAATTAAAATAGAATTAAAAAAGTTTGTAAATAAATTAATTATTCTAGATATTTTAATAGAATTAAAATAGAATTAAAATAGAATTAAAATATAAATAAAATATAAATAAAAATATTTATAGTAAATATTTATATAGTAATAAATAGTATATTATTATTTAATATTTTTGTGTCTTCTAAATCACTTGGTTTTAATTTTGAATAACCCGATATTAGATTTTGTGTAAATTGGTTGAAAAAATATTTACCATATTGAATATAATCCATTTTTGTATTTAAAATATTTAAGTTTTCATAATATTGTCTACTATTATTATTATTTAAAGTTATATTTTCACTAGATTTAAAAAAAGAAGATTGTTTTAAAGAAATAAAATTATAAGTGTTTATACTTATACCGTCTAATGATTTTTTTGTCATTACTAATTCAATATAATAAGCAAAAGTTCTTATTAATTTTTTAATAAAAGTGAAATTTTTATTAAATATTAATAATCTATAAAAATTAAATATATCATTTAATTCTAAATGATTATTAATAGATATAAGAAATACAAGTAATATATTCCATAATCCACAATATCCTCCTACCCAATCTTTATTTTTTTTATTTTTTTTAATATTTTCGGGATTAGTATATAGTATTTTTTCCATTTTATCAGAATTATATTCATAACTTTGTGTATCCATATTTTGTATAGTTTTAATAATTTTGTAATCTTTAAAAAAAGGGTGTGCATCAGAAAAATATTTATAAATTATATATTCTAAATAATTTTTAATATCAACATTATCTATATAAAAATTTGTATTTAATGACATTATAGAATCATAATAATAAATATATTTTTTTTCTATATCTAATATAATAGAAATTCGATGTGCAGCACCCAAAATATTTTTAATTTTTGTTTTTAAATCATTATTTTTAGTAAATCCAGAAACGTAGCCAATAATCATATAATATCTATTTTTACATTTTTTTATATTTTTAATTAATTTATCATCAATGATAAAATCAATATCATAAATAGAATTTCTATAAAAATATATTTCATTATCATAATTAATTAAATAATATTTAGTAATTATATCATATAAATCTATTATATTATCTATATCATTATTATCATCTTCTAAAAATTCCTCATACATAGTTAATATATTTTTAATATAATTTTTATCAATCATATTATTATCATCTATTATAAAATTAATAATTTTGTCTAAATAAATTTTTTTATTTTCATAACTATAATATATATAATTATCTCTATAATATAAATTAAATTGATTTTTAGTACTTACTCTAGTAATTTTATTAAAACATAATTTTAAGTTATTATTATCTATTAAATTATGAATATTATAATTACATAATCCAACTAAATTATTTAAAAGTGATTCATTTTTAACAGAAGGTAAAATAATATTTATACCTTCATAATGATTTTCTATTTCATTTTTTATTTGATTTGTATCATCATTATATTTTTCTAAATAATCATTATAAGAAATAACATATTCATTAATTGTATCTTGCATATTACTATTTATTTCTATTTTTCTAGAATATTCAACTTTACTATTTTTATTTTTTTTATTAAATTTTGCTTCATGTTTTATTAAACAAGGTTTTAAATATTTATTAAATTCTAAAAATAAATATTTAAAAAAAGGATATAAAATTTCATAATTATAATTTATAACTTCAAAATTAATAAGACATGTTAGATAATATGTTTCTACATTAACATATAATTCATATGTTTCTAATTCATATATATTATTATTATCATATACATCTAATTCATATAATGTTTTAATATCTTTAAATAATTTATTTTTTTTAATATCCATAAGTGTGTGTTTTTTTTTTTCATATATTTCTTTAATAAATTTTTTATAATAAATAAAAAGTAAATATGATTTAATAATATTAAAATTTATTTTAATATCAATATATGATTTAAATTTATTAAAAATTATATTTAGTTTTTTATCTTTTATTTTATTTGTTTTTTTAAATTTATTGAATATTTGTTTTAAATCCCAATACATTTATATTTTAAAATATAAATTTTTTTCTTATTTTAATAATTATATATTTTAAAATATAATTAATTATTCTAGATAAAATTAATTAAATATACAAATTTGAAAATTAAATATACAAATTTGAAAATTAAATATACAAATTTGAAAATTAAATATACAAATTTGAAAATTAAATTAAATTAAAAAAATAAATTAATTAAATATTAAAAAATAAATTAATTAAATATATGAAATAGGTATCCATTTATCAAATAATTCATAATATAAACATAAAATTTTAATTTTATCATCATCACCATTACTATTTATTTTATTAGTAAATAATGAATAAATATTTTTATCTAATTCTAGATATGGTATATATAATATACCTTTATCTTCTAAACTATTATCAATAGATAAACATTTATATATACCTGGAATATCAGTTTTAATAACATTAAATTCTTCATAATTAATATTATTATTTAATGTATCATTTTGCTCTTCACAAAAAGTATGTATACATTTTTCTATTTTTTCAATCATAGACACAATAAAAGATTTTGAAATAAAATAATTAAAGTCTTTATTATCATCTATTTTTTTTATAATTTTATTACTTTCTATAGATAATGATAAATTTGAATAATATAATTCATTATTATCATTATTATCATTATTATCATTATTATCATTATTATCATTATTATTATTATTATTATTATCATTATTATCATTATTATCATTATTATTATCATTAATTTTATATGTGGTATAATTTGTGGTATAATTTGTATGTTCAATATTTTTATATTCTGGATATTTATTATAAAATTCTATATCTGCTATTGTTGAATTAATAACTGATATTTGTAATTCTCTAGGTATAATCCATGCATAATTTGAAAATTGTGCATTCATAGTATAAAATACAATTCCTTTACACACATATGATAAAGATGGTAAATAATCGTTTATAATAGTATTAATATCATTATATTGCCATAATTTTTTAACATATAATGGACAACTTTCGATATTAGGTTTAACTTTATAATGTTTTTCAAGAATAGTATAAATTAATTTAAATCTAGATAATATATTTTTTTTTTTACTTATATTTTCACCCTCATGAATAATTATATCACTAATTAAATAACACCATTCTCTATTAACATCTCTTACTAATTCACCTGAAAATACCATATCTGTTTCAAAAATATGGTCATCAAAATCATATTGAACTAAATGAATTTTAGGATATGAATAACCATTTTTTAATTTTCTATCTATAAATATAGAACAATTTTTCCCATCAATTTTAGTAATCCATAACAAATATGGATTACCATTTGAATATACAGATAAATAATGCTCATGATTACTTACATTTCTTAACATATGCGGATTCAATACCATATACTCATGAGAAATTATTTTAATTTTATATTTACTTTGAATATATGAAACTATATTACCTTTTGTTTGATTATTATTAATATTAAAACACTCCTTATCACAAAAACTAATTTTATTTAATGAATTTTCTAATGTTAAATTTATATTTAAATAATCATTATTTTCTATCAATATATTATTATCATTATCATTATTAGCTCTATTTGATTTATATCTATTTGTTTTATTATTTTTATTATTAAAATTATTAAAATTCTTAGAATGATTATCATGATTAGCATGATTCATATTAGATTGATTAGATTGATTAGCATGATTAGAATTATTCATATTAGATTGATTATAATGATTAGAATGATTAGCATTATTCATATTAGAATGATTAGAATGATTAGAATGATTAGAATGATTAGAATGATTAGAATGATTAGAATGATTAGAATGATTAGAATTATTAGAATGATTAGAATGATTAGAATTATTAGAATGATTTATATTAGAATGATCCATATTTTATAATTAGAATTATTATTTTATAAATTATTTTATAGATATTGAAATATGATATTTAATTATAAAATATGAAAAATTAATTTTTTTAGTATTTTAAATTAATATTGCTTTTTTATATTAATTTATATTATATATAAGTTATTAAACTTTTAAATCAATTTTATTTAATTTTTATGTATAATTTAGTAATTTAATGTATAATTTAGTAATTTAATGTATAATTTAGTAATTTAATGTATAATTTAGTATTTTAATGTATTTTAATTTAAATTAAAAATAAATTAAAAAATAAAAAATAAAAATGTATGAATTATAAATAAAATAATACTTTTATTATAAATAAAGGTATAAAAATTTATAATAAATATTATTAAATAGTAATTAAATAATTAAATAATTAAATAATAATAAAGTATTATAAATAATATGTTTAATTTAGAAGAAATAAAATCCCATGAGTGGAAAAATATATTAACAGATATAGATATACCAAATAATAAAAACAATTTTACACAAATTAATAATTTACATTCAAATGTAAATAATACATTATCATCTAGTTTAACAGGTGGTAAATATAATGATAAAATGTATACTAAATTACTAGGTGGTAATTCAAATTTATATACAATACATAATAATATAAATACAAGTTTAAGAAAAATAATTTATGATAATACTATGAATAGTAATAGTATAAATAATAATGTTACTAAAAATATGATAGGTGGTGTAGATTACAATGATAATAATTTACAAGGTGGTAATTTAATAAATAATATTGATTTTTATGATATTTCTGATAATTTAGATATTAAAGTAGATGATATTGATTTTACTAGTGATAATTTTAAAAAATATATTAAGCAATTATCTCAAGTAGGTGGTTCTAAACATAATAAATTATTAAATTGGTTATTAGGTATTAAATATCGTATTAAACAATTTAATAGTTTTGTTCGTGATTTTGAAAAAGTTAGAAAAGAGTTAGAGGTATTTATGAATACATTTGAATCAGAAAGTAAATTATATGAGCGTAGAGCAATTGAAAATTCAAAAAATATATATGAATATTATATATATAGACGTTATGAAACATTATTAAATATATTAAAAGATAATGAAAAAAAAGCATTAGAAGCACATAAAGTAAATAAAAAAGAAAAAGAAGAAAAAGATGCAGATGCAGAATTAGGATTTTTTATAAAATTTCCATCTATTCCAATAAGTGGTAGTAAAATTAAATCAGATTTTAAAGTAATAGATAGTTATGTTAAAACAACTGAAATAAAATTAAAAGGTTTAACAAAAAAAATAAAAATGCAACGAAAAATAATGTTAAAAGATTTAAAAGGTCCTAAATATTTTTTTATATTTAAAGGTAGTAATTATTTTGATAATTTAAAAAAAAATTTACAAAAAAATTTTGTTGATTTAGAAAACGTATTAAAAGATAGATTATTATATATAGAAGATATAGAAGAAGCTAGAGATGCAATAGAAATATTTAATAATTTAAGTAAAGGTAAAAAAGATAGTTTATTTAAAGGTCGTAAAGATACATTAATAAAATATGAAAAATATAAAGATTATTTTCAAAAAATAACTAGATATAATGACGAATATATAGAACCTTTAATTAAAATGAGAGACCAAAAAGCAGAATATTTTGCAAAAATACAATTTTTTAAACAACAATATTTTGATCTTAAAATAGAAACTATTAAAGATAAATTTGATACATGGTCTAGTAATATTAAAGATGCTTACTCTCTTCTTAAAAATGTAACTAATAAATCAGAAGAATTTGCAAAAGACATAAGTGCAGCTATAGATAAAATTGTATTCATGATTAATATTTTAAATACTCAATTAATTAAAAAACCTGTTAAAGAACTTGTTAATGATATGAAAACTATTAAATCGGCATTTGAATTATGTGAAGATTTACAAAAAAATGTTAGCAAAACTGGAGCTAGTGTATTAAATAAAATTTCTAATATGGAACCGTTAACTAATATAATGGGTGATTTATTTAATATGAAAACCGCACAAGCTATTGTTCAAGAAAAAATAAATAATATTCATACCGAATTAGATAGTAAATATAACAATACTGATAAAAATTACGATTTTGTTAGAAAAATAGTTATTAAATTTATATCTACTGGTGGTAATAGAAATAAAATTAATAATGTTTATAATAGTAAAACAGTAGATAATTTAGAAAAATATAGTATAGAAGGTTTTAATAATGAACAAATAGGTGGTTTAGCAACTGGATTTTATAATTTATTAGAAAAAACAAAAAAATTAAAATCAAATATGATAAATACTACATTTAATAATGAATATACTTTAATTGGTGGAGATAAAAGTGATTTTAATATTTTATTTAATATACCTTTAAATTTTGTTACCAACTATGATAATACAAGTAACTTAGATAAAATAAAAGTAAATGCTGTATTTATGAATTCAGCAGGTAATTTAGAAAATAATGCAGGATATATTAATTATAAAGACAATGTAAAACCATTTTATTTAAATGATTCAACAGGTAATCCATATACGGATAATATTTATTTTAATGACACAATTATAGATATAAATGCAAATATGACAGTTAATCATCCAATAAATATAAAAATGAATAGAAGTACTGGTACTAAAGATGATTTTAATTTAAATGTGGGAGATATAAATACTGAACTAAGAAATAATATTATATTAGATACATTACCACCCGGAGTTAAAAAATGGAATGCAAATATAAATATACCTGAATTAATAGACTTACAAAGAAGATTATTAGATGTAAAAAAATATCCAAAAGATTATTTAGAACATTTTGTATATTTTAATTGGGATACAAATAGAATACAAAGCCAACATATATTTATAGATTTTAATAAAGATTACACAATTGAACAAGGTATGAAATTATATAAAGTAGATGATACTGATATTTATTTTTATAATCCATTTACTAGTGTTAAAGAAAAAAAAAATAAAGATACACCACCTACAACTTATTATCCAGATAAAATAAATAAATATGATTTAAGCACAAATAGTTCAACAAATAATGAAGATAGACTTAAAAATAATGTAGAAGAAGTTAAACGCTATTTAGATCTTAATAAAAATTATATAGAATTAGAAAGTTATACTGATACTGGAACTTTACTTAAGGTTAAAATAACAATATTACCATTATTTATTAAATCATCTGTATATAATGATAAAAAAAAACATTTATTAATATCTGATGATTATTATTTAATTAATCCAAATAATAAACAAATTGTATTAAATTTTGTTGATAAAAAAAACATAGATGATAATAAAGAAACTAATAATTATTTTTTTAAAAAAAATAGCACAAAAAAATTACATAAAATAAATATACAATTTGAAGGTTTTAATCCTGGTAATCCATTACAACATAATAAATTAGTTAACAATGAATTATATTATTTTAATTATAATATGGATGTAACTAAAAATTTTTATAATAGTCAAGAACTTAAAAAATATATTTATTTACATCCAGGAATAGATGGTTATATACATGACAGAACAAACCCTTTACAATATGGTATTTATACAAATACTTCAGATACATTAGATTCTTATCCTATCAATGGTGGAACTATGTTTAATAAATTACATGGTAAAAACAGTACTAGAGATACATATAATAATGAAAATGATTTAGTATTAGGATTACCACCACATCATTCACAAATTGATTTTAGTGATAAAATTTACAATTTAACAAATTTAAAAAAAGCTGATAGAGATGATCGCGTATATATTAATTATTTAATTTCTATGAATATGACTATGTCTAGAGTATTATATTACAGTCAATATTTTTTTTATACTGTATTTCCAGCATTTAATGATTTATCAGGTAAAATTAATCGTTTAAGAAATTTAAAATATTATAATGAAAATTTTCAATTACCAAATGAAAATGAAAATTATTTTAAAATATTACCATTTACTACTATATTAGAATGTGATAATGAATTAAATATTGATACTATTAGAAATATTTATGGTTATGATAATACAATGGTTTCAGATAAAGATATGCATCCATATTTTAGAATAGCGCATTCTAGATTTATAGAATTTCTTAAAAATATTGAAGTTGGTAAAAATAATTTAATACCCAATGATTATCCAGAAGATGTTATATTTAATTTTACTGATAATTTTAGTAATGTTATAAATTTACCTAATTTAAAATTAAGTACTACACCTATACCCACTACTACTGCTATGACAACAACTGCTATAGGTGCTATAACTGGAACAGGTGCTATGGCAACAACTACCACAATACCATTAAATCCAGAAGGCGAAGAAGTATTTACAATGGTAAAAGATATGATGGAAACAAATAATTTTGATGATAAAGTAAATAATATATTAAAATTAACAATTAAGTTTAAAGTAGGTTCAAGCAAAAATGAATATAATCCACATGATAAAATATTTACAAATGCATTAAATAAAATGAATACCAATTTAGATATTGAAAAAGAATTATTAGAAATTACTAAAAAAATTAAATCTTATAAATCTGCTATGCCTATGTTTTCATTTATTAGTAATAAATTACAAATTGAAGTTTCTGATGATAAAGGCGGTTCTACTACACCTGAAGGTAAAACACTTGAAAAACTCATTATAGATAACAGAGAATTAATAGATGATGTAGGTTCAGCAATAAATTCAACACCTAGAGATGCTGTTCGGGAATTATCTACATTTATAAACAGTATATGTAGATGGAATCCAATACAAGGTGGTTCACCAGTTAGATATTTTGATAAAGAATACAATGTAAAATATGATAAATATTTTATTAATAAAGATAATGTAGAAAATTTTATTATAGAATTAAAAAATACTATATTTAAACATGAAAGTGATGAAAATAAAAAAAACTTAATTGGTAAATTTTTTAATTATTTACCCAATTTTGTTGGAACTAAAAATCTTAATTTTTACAGAGAATTTAAAGAACCTACCATGGATTATATTAAAGCTTATAAAGAAAGTATTAAAAAGAAAGAAGAAAAAGGTAAACATGGTGATAAAACTAAACATGGTGTTCCAGGTGCAACTGTACCATATAAACCTACATTACCACCATAATAATAATTTAATTTAAAATATTAATCTAGCATTTGTATAAACTACTAGATTCATTTATATTTCATTTTCCATTTTTTGTATTTTATTTTTCTATTTTTTGTATTTTCATTTTCCATTTTTTGTATTTATTTTTGTATTTTTTCTATTTTATTTTTCTATTTTTCTATTTTTTGTATTTTTTGTATTTTATTTTTCTATTTTATTTTTAAAATATTAATCTAGAATTTATATAAACTGCTAGATTTATTTTTGTATTTTTTCTATTTTATTTTTCTATTTTTCTATTTTTTCTATTTTATTTTTAAAATATTAATCTAGAATTTGTATAAACTGCTAGATTCATTTTTTCTATTTTTTCTATTTTTTCTATTTTATTTTTCTATTTTTTCTATTTTATCTATTTTATTTTTCTATTTTATTTTTAAAATATTAATCTAGAATTTGTATAAACTGCTAGATTCATTTTTTCTATTTTTTGTATTTTTTCTATTTTATTTTTCTATTTTTTGTATTTTTTGTATTTTATTTTTCTATTTTATTTTTAAAATATTAATCTAGAATTTGTATAAACTGCTAGATTCATTTTTTCTATTTTTTGTTAGTTTATTGTATTTTTTCTATTTTATTTTTCTATTTTATTTTTAAAATATTAATCTAGAATTTGTATAAACTGCTAGATTAATTTTTATATTTTTTATATTTTTTCTATTTTATTTTTCTATTTTTTCTATTTTTTCTATTTTATTTTTCTATTTTATTTTTAAAATATTAATCTAGAATTTGTATAAACTGCTAGATTAATTTTTATATTTTTTATATTTTTTGTATTTTTTGTATTTTATTTTTCTATTTTATTTTTAAAATATTAATCTAGAATTTGTATAAACTGCTAGATTCATTTTATTTTTTGTTAGTTTATTGTAGTTATTTTAGTTATTTTAGTTTTAGTTAGTTTATTATAGTTATTTTATTTTTTGTAATTTTATTTTTAAAATATTAATTTTAAGATGTTAATTAATTTTCATTTGTTAATAGAAATAAAAGAAATAATATTAATAAATAAAAATTATAAATTTAAATTATAAATTTAAATTATAAATGTCAAATAATTTAAATAAAAAAATTAGTAATAAGTCTAAAAATATTATTAATAATCAAGGTAAAAATGTTAAAAATTTAACTATAAATGAAAAATTACAACCTTATACAAAAGGTTTTTTAGATTTAATAAAAGGTAAAAAACAAACAAATAATAATTCAAATATTGTAAATAAAACGATAAATACAAAACCAGAATCATCACCTTTTGATAATCCGTTAATATTAGGATTATTATTTGTAATTACATTATCATTTATAATTTACGGATTGTATAAGTATTTTATAGAGGTTAATAGTATTCAAATAGGTAAAACATTTTATGGTAATAGTTTATTAGATTATGAACCATTATTTAAAATAAATACAAATGAGATTAATAATTGTATTAATAGATGTAAATTAGATACATTATGTAATGGTATTACATTTGATGATGAATTACAACAATGTGTTGGAACAAAAGAAGGTAGAATAAGACCAGATACTATTAATTTTAAAGCATGGGTAAAAGGAGATAAAGAAGATGTAAGTATAAGAACAGGTAAATTAGCAGGTTATATAAATTCAAAACATGTTATAAAAAAAGAAGATATACCTAGACCTAGATTACCAAGTGAATTTAATTATTCTTTTTATATTTATATAGAAGATTTTTATAATAATCAAGGTAGTTGGAAACATATATTTCATAAAGGTGATGAAATTGAAATAAATAATACAATAGATACTCCAAATTGGAATGATATTACTAGTAATTATCCTAATCAATCAATAGGTGTATGGATAGCACCTTTTAATAATAATATTAGAATATCAATAACTACAGCAATAAATAAAAATGATAATTTAAATAGTGACTATAAACATGCATATCAGCAAAAAATAATACATAATGAAGAGAAAAATGTTAATAATGTTTATATAAGTGATGTATCATATGGTAGATTTAAATATCCTAATATAAATAATTTTACTTCTAATAATGTAAATACAAATATGTCATCATTTGAAAAACAAGTTGAATATATAGATATTTATAGATTACCAATAAAAAAAATAATTCATATTTCAGTAAATTTTACAGGTATGACAATGGAAGTATATATAAATGGTAAATTATATAAAATAAAAAATTTATTAGGTTATCCAGAATTTAATGATGGTAATTTATTTTGTATGTTTAATAAAACTATAAGTGGAAGTATAATAGACTTTAAATTTACACCAGAAAGATTAACACATAATAAAATATCAGAATTTCTAAATAATTTAAAAAATCTAGAATACAAAACTTTGCAACAAATTAAAAAAATCTCTAATAATTAATTATAAAAAATATCTAGATGTTATAATAAATTCTAGATTAATATTTTTATTTCTATTTTTAGTATCTAGATGTTATAATAAATTCTAAATTAATATTTTTATTTCTATTTTTGTAATATATTTTTATTTTTAGTATCTAGATGATATAATAAGTTCTAGATTAATATTTTTATTTTTATTTTTGTAATATATTTTTATTTTTAGTATCTAGATGATATAATAAGTTCTAGATTAATATTTTTATTTTTATTTTTGTTTTTGTAATATATTTTTATTTTTAGTATCTAGATGATATAATAAATTCTAGATTAATATTTTTATTTCTATTTTTATTTTTTAGTATCTAGATGATATAATAAGTTCTAGATTAATATTTTTATTTTTATTTTTATTTTTGTTTTTGTAATATATTTTTATTTTTTAGTATCTAGATGTTATAATAAGTTCTAGATTAATATTTTAATTTCTATTTTTATTTTTTAGTATCTAGATGATATAATAAGTTCTAGATTAATATTTTTATTTTTATTTTTGTTTTTGTAATATATTTTTATTTTTAGTATCTAGATGATATAATAAGTTCTAGATTAATATTTTAATTTCTATTTTTATTTTTTAGTATCTAGATGATATAATAAGTTCTAGATTAATATTTTAATTTCTATTTTTATTTTTTAGTATCTAGATGTTATAATAAGTTCTAGATTAATATTTTAATTTCTATTTTTATTTTTTAGTATCTAGATGATATAATAAGTTCTAGATTAATATTTTAATTTCTATTTTTATTTTTTAGTATCTAGATGATATAATAAGTTCTAGATTAATATTTTTAAATTTCTATTTTTATTTTTTAGTATCTAGATGATATAATAAGTTTTAGTTTTATTTCAATATATTATGTAATTTTTAATAAATAAAATAAATTAAAATATTAAACTTATTAAAATATTAATAAATAATAAAAGATGACAATTGAAGTATTAGAATTAAATAAACCTAAACAATTAACACCATTAATTAAAAGTGGTAATGTTTTAGTTTTATATTATGCAGATTGGTGTGGATATTGTGTAAGTTTTAAGCCTATGTGGAAAGAGTTTATAACAAAAATTAAAAAATTAAATAGTAATTCTTTTTCAATAGTTAGTATAGAAAATACATTTTTAAAAAAAGAAGAAGAATTATTAAATGAAGCAGAAGGATTTCCAACTATAAAATTTTATAAAGATAAAAATTTAAAAAATCCAATATTATATGAAACTGAAAGGACAATAGATAATTTAATAAATTTTGTAAATAAACATAAATCTACTTCTAATAAAAAATTAACACCTAAAAAAAAAGGTAAACAAATTAAAAAAGGTAAAAAACCAAAAAATAAAAAACCTGTTTTAAAATCTAAAAGAAAACCTGTTTTTAAAGTATCTAGTAATAAAACAAAAAAAAGATTTACTGTACCAAATAGAAAATTAAATAAAGTTAAATCATTAAAAGATAACGAAAATTATTATAGTGTTAAAGAATTAGAAAAAATTAGAAAAGAATTTAAACAATCTAACAAAATTGAAAAAACATTATTACAAAATATGAATAAAGAATTTAAAATATAATTTTAATTATTAATCTAGAGTTTATATAATCGTCTAGATACTTTTTTATATTTTAAAATAATTTCTCATACTATTTATTAAATTATTAATCTAGAGTTTAATAAATCATCTAGAATACTTTTTTAATTTTTATAAATATATTTTTAATCTAGAGTTTATATAATCGTCTAGATACTTTTTTAATTTTTATAAATATATTTTTAATCTAGAGTTTAATAAATCATCTAGAATACTTTTTTAATTTTTATAAATATATTTTTAATCTAGAGTTTAATAAATCATCTAGAATACTTTTTTAATTTTTATAAATATATTTTTAATCTAGAGTTTATATAATCGTCTAGATACTTTTTTAATTTTTATAAATATATTTTTAATCTAGAGTTTAATAAATCATCTAGAATACTTTTTTAATTTTTATAAATATATTTTTAATCTAGAGTTTAATAAATCATCTAGAATACTTTTTAATTTTTATAAATATATTTTTAATCTAGAGTTTAATAAATCATCTAGAATACTTTTTTAATTTTTATAAATATATTTTTAATCTAGAGTTTATATAATCGTCTAGATACTTTTTTAATTTTT
>Ga0307983_1000490_pt1 | contig 20144 bp, 13 predicted proteins | sample OrgLakmetagen991_FD_201845 | JGI IMG/M metagenome (GOLD analysis project Ga0307983, IMG submission 201845) | Saline water microbial communities from Organic Lake, Antarctica - #991 | ecosystem: Environmental > Aquatic > Non-marine Saline and Alkaline > Saline | place: Antarctica: Organic Lake...
GCGGCAACAGGGTTTTACGCTGGTAGAGCTGGTGATCGTGATAGTGCTGCTGGGCATCGTCGCTACGATATCGACGCAGTTTGTCAGCCTGTCTGTTCGAGGTGCGATTGATTTGGGTGATCGGCAGCAACGAGCACTTCAGAGCGTGGTGATTAGTGAGCAGATTACTCGTGAAATACGCGAGGCGTTTCCTCTATCAGTCAGGGAGAGCGACGGATGCCTGGAATGGCTGCCGATTCTAGGCGCGACATCCTATCAATCGCTTCCTGCCGGAGCAGGAGGGAATTCTGTAACTGTTCTTCCTTTTGGCCAAACGATAGATGCTGGGGCTCGCTTGATTGTTTATGGGTATGGCTCATCCCAGGGAAGCCTTTACGAGTCTGGGGCGTCAGTGCCAGACCCCGGGCCGGTTTCTCCTGAAATTGAACAGGTAGATTCTGGAGATACTGAGATTACGTTTACCGCCAGCAAAACACATCGCTTCCGCGAGCGCTCACCTCAGAAGCGAATTTATGCAGTAGGCGATGCGGTTAGTGTTTGTCAAAAGCAGAATAACAGTTCGACCAGATTGTATCGGTTCTCCGGCTATACGCCGGATACCTCCAGCCCCCGTTCATTTGACTGGCTTATAGCAAACGCTGGCGAATCAGGAGTTATGAGTGCCAACATGGTTAAAAACAGCCTGATCTGGAGGGTAACTCCTATTTCTCTGCAACGTTCAGCGGTGGTGAATTTTGAGTTCGAGCTTTTTGCTCCCGGCAGTGATGAAACCACCCGCGTTAATCAGGAGGCACAAATACGTAATGTACCCTGAAAAATGCTCCAAGTACCAAAACGGCGCGGGCCTGCCTATCGCCTTGTTTATCATCACCGTCCTGTCGCTGATCGTATTGAGTATGGGTCAGCTTCAGGAAAGTTCCGGTAAAGCCATCAGCCTGCAAATACAGTCCCAGCGAGCGTTTTTTGCGGCGGAAAGTGGTGCGCAGGTTGCGGTGGCGGCCAGTTTGCCGGCGGACAGTGGTGATCCTGTCAGCTGCGCAGCCGTCCCTTCCTCAATTCCTGACGGCTCGTTTGCTGGCGGACTTTCTGGTTGCACCGCGAGCATCAACTGCCCGGGTGTAGATGCCAGCGGAATTTTGACGATAGAAAGCGTAGGCCGTTGCGGGGCGCCAGGTATTGATCAAGCTTCGAGAACAGTGGTCGTGAGGGTGCAATGATGTTGAGCTCCCGGTAAATAGGTATTGTCTGTCAAGCCTTTGTGAAATAGCGGTTGAATGGGGGCGGTGGGTTTTGGCAACTTTGAACCCTACTCGTGAGATGCCTCAATTGTTGACAACGACGGCGGAACCAATTCGAGCTGTCTTTGGACTCGAGTCGAGCCGTCTTAAATAACTGTAGTGCCCGACTTTAGTGGTCATTTGTGCAGACGTGGATATCAACGGCGGTCTCTAACCGCACCCCCTTTTCATAGTGATAATTGAAGGTCAGTGGGGGTCGGGTGCTGAAGAAACATCCCGAACTATACAGGTAAAAGTGCGATGGAGATGACGGAAATGTCGTGTCTGGATTTTTCCATGCAAAGATTTGGAATGGGCCGAGACAGTTGGCGGACAGAGGTCAGGCTTAATTGTTGGTTGTTGATCTGCAACAACACCCAGGAATCCCGTCGATTTGAGGAAAAACCATAATGAAAGCGCGGCCGATGAAGCAACTCATCCGTAACCTGTTTGCTGTAATGATCACGGTTTTTTGCGCTGGTGCGCTAGCTGCGCAGGTTCAAGAGTTTTCCCCCTCAACAGGCGGTCAAGTTTTCACTGTAGCGGAAGGTGTTAGCGAAATTACGGTCGAGGTCTGGGCAGGCAGCGGCAAGGGGGGCGACACGGAAGGAAATAATGCTGCTGGTGGAGGTGGCGGCGCAGGTGGGTATGCAAGGGCAACTGTAGACGTCTCTCCGGGAGACGAGTTTGGTGTAGAGGTGGGGTCAGGGGGCACGGCAGGTTCCAGGGATGGGGCAGCGTCTTCGTTTGGAATCGATATGGTCACGGCTACTGGCGGTGAAGGCCTGGGAATTCAACAAGTCGGGGCACAAGGGGGCCAAGGAAGTTTTGATTCCTCCCAGGTTAGAGAAGGCATAACGATGACGGGGGGCTCCGGTACAACAGGCTCAACTGGCGGTAATGGTAGCGGCGGAAACGGTGGCAATGCCCCGAATGGTGTAGGCATTGTTGGCGGTTCTGGCGGAAGTGGCGGAAACGACGCTGACGGTGATCCTGGGAATAGCCCTGGTGGCGGCGGCGGCGGTGGCCATAACGCGCCTGGTGGTGGGCCGCAAGGTGGAGACCCTCGAGCAGGCGGCTCCGGCGGAAATGGCCGAGTCCGCATCACCTATCAGGTCGATGACGTTACCCTCCCTGTCTTCGACAACTTCGAATCCTATCCGCCAGGCGCATCAATTAATGGTAATGACGGTGGCTCCAACTGGGGTGGCCCCTGGGATGGCGTGGCTGGTCAGACCATTATCGATACCAGCGCCAATCCGCTGGAGTTTATTGATTCCCGGGGGCGAAGAATCCGCTCTACCACGACTCTCGCGATCGCTGGCAATAACGATGAGATTGCCTCCCGTCCGTTGGACGGAACGTTCAGCGGCGACACCCTTTTTCTGAGCATGTTGGTGAGATTCAACGGTGCCCCCACCAATAACGATTTCGTTGGCTTCTGGATTGAAAGGCCGACGTTCGGCGACTCGCCGCAATTTGGCCTAAAAGTAAATGAGGGGGGCTCCGGCACGGACGACTTCTTCGTCAGACTGGACCAGACCGCGGGCTACTCAGCGGACCTGGCGGTCGGCGAGACTTACCTCCGAGTAGCCGAATACTCCAAGGGCTCGGACAATTTCTTCAGCAATGCCCGGCTGTGGGTCAACCCGGAATGTGAGGCCACCCCCCCGACAACGCCTGCGGCCGAGCGCAGCGTGCCGCCCGCCAACCGGGTCAGTGAGGTGTCAAGCGTGGGTTTTCGCTCCGCAAATCTGTCCGGCAGTGACAGATTTGAAATCGGCCAGGTGGCCGTGGGCACGCGTTGGATCGATGTTGTTAACTGCTCCCCCGGCCCAATCGCTGAGTATCGGATGGAGGAGCCAGAGTGGACCGGTGCAGCGGGTGAAGTGGCTGATTCGACGGGCAATGGCTTCAACGGAACCATGCAGAATGCAGGCGCTGATACCTCGATCACTAATCCCGGGCCAGCGCTTCCGAGCGATCCGGGCACCTGCCGCTACGGCGCATTTGACGGCAATTCCTATATCGAAATTGCCGATTTCCCCGACCTTGAGGACAGCTTTTCGATCACCGGCTGGTTTCGAACGCGAGACAGAACCGAGGTAGGGCAGCGCATTTTCGCGGATGATGAAACCAATAATAATGGCTATGCCGTAAGCCTCGGTGATGGAGGCCCAGGCCGAATTCGGTTTTACCATCGCGCATTGAACCCGATCAGCCTTGATACGCCACCGGTGATTCAGAATGACACCTGGTATTTCGTCGGTGCGGTGCTGGATGAATCCTCCCAGCAGAAGTATATCTATATCTATGACGCCAGCGGGAACCTCATCGACCAAACGCAGGGTGGTTACACAGGTTCGCTACAGACAGATGGCGGCACCGCCTCGATAGGTGGAGAGACAAATAGCGGCGAAAACCAGAATCGCTTCCGGGGCAGCCTTGATGAGATCCGGGTCTTCGATTCTGCTCTGAGCTCCAGCGAGGTTGAGTCCGTCTACAGCAGGGTGCGGCCCTGTGCGGTATCGCCGCTGGCCAATTTCGAGGTTGTGGGGCCTGGTACAGCCAGTGTCTGCGAGCCGGCCGAAATCACCATCCGTGCCAGGGACACAGCAAACAATCCGGTCAGCGACTACTCGGGTACAGTCAATCTGACGACGAGCTCCGGCAATGGCAACTGGAACATCGTTTCGGGGAATGGCACCTTGTCGCCACAGCCGGACAACGACAACAACGGACAGGCCCAGTATACCTTCGTAAACGGTGATAGCGGCGAGATCAGGCTGGGCCTGAGCAACCGGCTTGCCGATGCCCTGACCATCAGCGTCGCCGATACATCCGGCGGGCAGAACGGCACCTCCGGCGTTATTCAGTTCCAGGAAAACGCGTTTGTGATTACCCAGAGCGACAGCCTTGGTGATGACTTCGTGGCGGGCAGGAATCACCAGCTGAGAGTTCGGGTGATCAGCCGTGACTCGGTTACGGACGAGTGCGGCCTGGTGACCGAATACGACGGCAATATCGATCTCAAGGGCTGGATTCAGCGCACGGGTGATGATCCCGGCGGAGCCAGCCCGCGGCTAGCCGATGGCGCCGGGACCGACACCATGCCGAACACCGAACCCGCCAACAACAACACTATTCTGGCCTTCAATCAGGGCGTGGCCACGCCCCAGTGGCTGACCACGGATGTGGGTCGGTATGCGCTGAACCTGAAGGATGACAGCTCCGGTATTGTTGTGGATGAAAACGGGGATCCGCGCCCGGTGGTTGGCGCAAGTCAGGAATGGACGGTGCGACCTTTTGGTTTCCATGTCAGCGTTGCGCGCAACCCTGGAGCGTCGTCTGCGATCGGGCCACCCTTCCTGGCCGCTGGGCGCCCCTTTGATCTGACGGTTCGCGCCGTGGTTCACGAGGTCGGCGATGACTCCGACGATAACGGAATTCCGGACGACCATACGGTAGCCGACCCCACTGCTAACGCTGACCTCTCCAATAATACTACAACCAATGCGTTCGGGGATGGTCCGCCTTTAACGGTTGGGCTTGCGGCCGATTTGGTGGCCCATCCCTCCAGCCCAGCCAATCCCGGCTTAAGCGGCGCGGTTTCCGCAAGCAGTTTTACCAACGGCGAAGCTACCGTCAGTGCTTCCTATCTTGAGGTTGGCAGCATCAGTATTATCGGTGACATCGGCGGCTCCTACCTCGGACGTTCGGCCACGGTGATTGGCCGTTCCGGATATGTCGGTAGGTTCCATCCTGAACTGTTCACCGCCCAGGCAATGGATGGCAGTTTTGCCACGGAGTGCAACGGCTTCGTCTACAGTGGCCAGGTACATGACTATGATTTAGCCCCGGTGGTTGAGATCACGCCGCGCGCGCATGACGCTGCCGGCACCGGGCCGCTTGTCAGTAACTACCGCGAAAACTGGCAGCGTCTCAGGAAGGAAGATGTGTCGCGCATTTTCCCCACCGAAGACGCCGATAACGGCCTGGACGTCACCGTTGGCAGCGTAGATGCGACGCTGACCCCATTGGGTGACGGGCGCATGGATTATGTTTTCGGTGATGATGAGTACACCTATGTGAAGAATCAGAGTTCACTGATGGGTCCCTTTGCCAGCGACTTGGTCATTCAGATAGACAGGATTGACGATGGCGACGCGCAGCTTGAACCCTCACAGAATCCCGTCGAGCTGAATCCGGTGGGCGTTCCGATCCGTTACGGGCGCTTGCAGCTAGAAAATGCGTTCGGGCCGGAAACACTACCCCTGCTGATTCCGATGCGTGCTGAATACTGGGACGGTAATCGCTTTGTGTTAAATGAAGAAGAAAATGGATTCATGACATCTGAGTGCTGGCAGTACAATCCCAGCGGTCTAGAAGTCGATGGTTCCAGATTAGAGCTTAATCCCGGGTCTGTGGCAAACAACATCAGCGCTGATGACACCTTTGGTCTCGATATGGGTCAACCCGATCCGGGAATGGACCCGGGGGGGCCGGATGACGGAAGGATCCGGTTGAAGTCAAAGAGTGATGAACTTCAGCCGGGTGATCAAAATGAGGAAGGCGTAAGATTTATAGTGCCGATCTGGCTGCAGGGGGATTTTGATGGTAATGGTTCTCTGGAGAACCCGTCAGCCCTTGCCACCTTCGGCGTCTACCGCGGCAACGACCGGGTCATCTATTGGCAGGAACGCTAGTACCCGGACAAGGCACTAGTCCTCCTCTGTCTCCGGATGGTCCATATCCAGCTCGTTGATCTTGCGGGTCAGGGTGTTTCGGCCCCAGCCCAGCAGGATTGAGGCGTCCCGGCGGCGGCCGCCCGTGTGTTTCAGGGCGGTTTCGATCATGATGCGCTCGAACTCGGGCACGGCGGTGTCCAGAATGCTTTTCCGGCCCCGTTTCAGCTCCTGTTCTGCCCAGTTACGCAGGCCACCCTGCCAGGTCTGGCCGGTGGCTGGCGCTTCGGCCTGCTGCATCAGTTCCGGCGGCAGGTCATCGATGTGAACTTCACGGCCACTGGCCATGACCGTCAGCCAGCGACAGGTGTTTTCCAGCTGGCGGACGTTGCCCGGCCAGGGCAGTGTGGTCAGGTACTCTTCGGCTTCCGGGCGAAGCAGCTTGGTTTCAACAGCCAGTTCCCGGGCGGCGCTTTTCAGGAAGTGCTGCATCAGTCTGGGAATGTCTTCCCGACGCTCTGCCAGCTTTGGCAGGTGCACACGGATGACGTTCAGGCGGTGAAACAGGTCTTCCCGGAAGCTGCCTGCCCGCACCAGTTTCTCCAGATCCTGGTGTGTGGCGGCGATGATCCGAACATCCACTTTAATGGCGGAGGTACCACCCACCCGGTAGAACTCACCATCTGCCAATACCCTTAAAAGCCGGGTCTGGGTGTCTGCCGGCATGTCGCCGATTTCGTCCAGGAACAGAGTGCCACCGTTCGCCTGCTCGAACCGGCCCTGGCGGGCAGCGCCTGCACCGGTGAAAGCGCCTTTCTCATGGCCGAATAACTCGGATTCAATCAGGTCTTTGGGGATGGCGGCCATGTTCAGGGCAATAAAGGGATGGCTGTCACGGGGGCTGTGGTTGTGCAAGGCCTGCGCCACCAGCTCTTTGCCGGTGCCGCTTTCGCCGTTAATCAACACTGTGATGTTGGAGTGTGACAGGCGCCCGATGGCCCGAAAAACTTCCTGCATGGCCGGGGCTTCGCCAATGATTTCGGTGTTTCGCTGATTATTTTCGACTGCGGGTTCGCTGGTTGCGCGGCGCTCATGGCTATGGGCCACGGCGCGTTTGGCAAGTGCCACAGCGTCGTCAACGTCAAATGGCTTCGGCAGGTATTCAAAGGCGCCGGTCTGGTAACTGGTGACGGCACTTTCCAGATCGGAATGCGCCGTCATGATGATCACCGGCAGGTCCGGATAGGTTTCCACAATCCGGGACAGCAGGGTAATACCGTCCACGCCCGGCATTCGGATGTCGCTGATGATGGCGTCTGGCTGCTCTTGATCCAGCCGCGTCATGATGCTTTCGCCGCTTTCAAAAACCCGGGGTTGCATACCGGCCTGGTTCAGGGCGCGTTCCAGCACCCAGCGAATGCTACGGTCGTCGTCTATAATCCAGACGTTTGCCGGTTGGCTCATTGGTTGTCCTCCAAAGGCAGGAAGATGATGAAATCGGTTGTGCCGGGCTCGCTTTTACACTCCACCAGCCCGTGATGTTGTCCGATGATGCTCTGGGTGATCGACAGGCCCAGCCCGGTGCCGCTTGCCCGACCACTGATCATCGGGTAAAAAACATTCTGTAGCAGTTCGGGGGGGATGCCGGGCCCGTTATCGATCACATCAACACGGCAGACCAGTCGGTGCCTGCGGTGGCCGATGGTGAACTGGCGAAGGGCGCGGGTCCGGAAGCTAATCGTCGGTGGTTCCGCGTCTTCGTCTTCTGATTGATTCTCGAAAGCGGCCTCCATGGCGTTGCGGGCAATGTTCAGAAACGCCTGGATCAGCTGTTCTTTGTCACCCTGAAACTCCGGCAGGCTGGGGTCGTAATCCCGCTCAAAAGACAGCCGGCCGCGGCTTTCAGCTTCCAGCAGGGTTCTGACTCTTTCGAGCACCTCATGAATATTCGTGGCGGCCAGCTTTGGGGCTTTGTTCGGGCCCAGCATCCGGTCGACCAGCGATCTCAGCCGGTCGGCTTCGGCAATGATCACCTGGGTGTACTCGCGCTGGTCGTCGTCATTCAGTTCCCGGTCAAGAAGCTGGGCTGCGCCGCGAATGCCCCCAAGGGGGTTCTTGATTTCATGGGCCATTCCCCGAACCAGGATGCGAGTGGTTTCCTGCTGGGAAATAATGTCTTCTTCGCGGCTGATTCTCAGCAGTCGGTCCCGGGGCTGAATTTCGATAATCAGCTCGGCTGGATCCAGGCTGACCGAGGTCACCGAATAGTCGACCGTGAGCCTGGAGCCGCTGGCCAGTACAAATTCGGCCTCGCGTCGGGTGTAGCTTCTGCCGGTATCCGACGCCGCATAGAGGGTTTTCAGGGCCTCGTCGGAATCAATCAATATGTCACTGATGGGCGAGCCCTTACTGCGGGTGATGCTGGTCTCAAAAAGATTCTCGGCGGCAGGATTCAGATACTGCACCCGCAGGCCGTTGCCCAGCACGAGTATGGCCGTTGTCAGACTGTCCAGTATGTTCTTGTACTCGGCCGGCACCGCCATGCTCTTCCCTTTTCTGATTGGCACCTCGGATCACTTATGGTGAATTGCAAAAAACGAACCACATTAAGCAAATGACGATCAGGAGTGCGCGTTTTGCGGGCGTCTGCTCAACAGGGCGAACCACTGGGCTGTTTGTTAGTGCAAATGCGTGTGCGAACCACCCGGCCGCACGGCTATGCGCCCTGTGAGCGAACAGTAGTTTGCCAGTTTATGGTGCGAGTGCACCACAATAAAGCAATGCGTAAAAGGCGGGGTGGTGCAATCGGATAGGTCAGTTCAAAACACTGGGCCGGTGAATAGTGAAGCTGATGGATTCGCCGGACTTTATAGTGACGCCACTGGTGTCAATAATGTTTACGCCAGCCTGATGGGTGCCGCGATCAATGTTGCGCACTGAGACGGTGCCGGAAGTCGACTGGCCGACGGGCTGGCCGTCGAGGGTTACTTCGTATTTGTGGCCGTTTCGAAGGCCTTGAGCGCTGGTGACCTGAAAGGAAACGTCGCCGTTTCCACTGTGGAAGGCCTGCTCGTTCTCGGGTGCGATAAAGCGCAGACTGGAATACATTGCGCCTTCTGTCTCAACTTTCTGACGCAACTTTTCAGGCTCACGAACGGCTTCAGGTTTGGGCAGTGTCACGGTGGTAACTGGCTTGATTTTGACCGTCTCCGCCGGGCTCTGATCAGACGGTTCGTCGGTATAGGTCACGTTTCCCTGAGAGTCTACCTGCTTGTAGATTTCGGCGGACAAAGGAGTAGTCAACAAAAGTGTAATGCCGGTTACAAGAAAAAGCCTGTGCGTCATACGACCAACCTTCTGTGTATTTCCTACGATTATCGGCGTGGTGGTGTTGCTTTTCAATCCTGCTATAACAAAAAGCCCCGCACAAGGCGGGGCTTCAGACTGCAAATTCCGGGTTACCGGATTAACAGGAGTAGTACATGTCGAACTCAATCGGGTGAGTTGTCATGTTCAGACGCTCAACTTCTTCACGCTTGAGTTCGACGTAGCCGGCAATCATGTCTTCAGTGAAGACGCCGCCGCGGGTCAGGAACTCGTGATCTTTCTCAAGTGAGTCCAGCGCTTCCTGGAAGGTTTCGGCCACGGTCGGGATGTTGATGGCTTCTTCCTTCGGCAGGTCGTACAGATCCTTATCCATAGCATCGCCAGGGTGGATCTTGTTCTGGATACCGTCCAGGCCAGCCATCATCAGTGCAGCGAATGCCAGGTACGGGTTGGCTGACGCGTCCGGGAAACGCACTTCAATGCGACGTGCCTTGGCGCTGTTGACCCACGGGATGCGGATGGAAGCAGAGCGGTTACGGGCCGAGTAGGCCAGCATGACCGGCGCTTCGAAGCCAGGTACAAGACGCTTGTAGGAGTTGGTAGAGGCGTTGGTGAAGGCGTTAATGGTTGTCGCGTGCTTGATAACACCACCGATGTAGTACAGAGCTTCTTCGCTCAGGCCAGCATAGCTGTCGCCGGCGAAAACGTTCTTGCCGTCTTTGGCCAGGGACATGTGAACGTGCATACCTGAGCCATTGTCACCAACAACCGGCTTGGGCATGAAAGTCGCCGTCTTGCCGTAGGCGTGTGCCACGTTGTGTACGCAGTACTTCAGAATCTGAACTTCATCCGCTTTCTTGGTCAGGGTGTTGGCGCCAACGCCGATTTCACACTGGCCAGCGGTGCCGACTTCGTGGTGGTGTACTTCAATTTCCAGACCCATGGATTCCATGGCCGCGCACATGGCGCCACGCAGGTCGTGCAGGCTGTCTACCGGCGGAACCGGGAAATAGCCGCCTTTGACGCCCGGACGGTGACCAATGTTGTTGCGCTCGAAGTCGTCGCCGGATACCCAGGCGGCTTCTTCGGAATAGATTTCATACATCGCGCCCTGCATGTCGACTTTCCACTTGGCGGAATCGAATACAAAGAACTCTGGCTCAGGGCCAAACAGGGCGCTGTCGGCGATGCCGGTAGACTTGAGGTATTCTTCAGCACGACGCGCAACTGAGCGCGGGTCACGCTCGTAGCCCTGCATAGTAGAAGGCTCAACGATGTCGCAAGTCAGGTTCAGGGTGGTTTCTTCAGTGAACGGGTCCAGGACAGAGGTGCTGTCGTCCGGCATCAGAATCATGTCGGATTCGTTAATGCCTTTCCAGCCGGCAATAGAGGAGCCGTCAAACATCTTGCCATCGGTAAAGAAGTCGTCATCGACTTCAGAGGCGGGCAGGGTAACGTGCTGCTCTTTACCACGGCTGTCAGTGAATCGTAGGTCGACCCATTTGACTTCGTGTTCTTTAATCAGATCAATCGTCTTGGACATTATGCATGCTCCGTCTGTTGTCCCGCTTTGCGGTCCATTTCTGTGTAAATAATTGCCGGATCGTTCAACATTATTGATACCCGATCTTGTTCACGTCTGGCAGCTTAGCAAAAGCTATCGCCAGATACCTACAAATTCGGCTGGTGTAGTTGAAGCAATAGCCTTGCCAATTCGGCCCTGCTGCGCCAGAACTGCGCAACCAGACGAATGACGGACTCTTTTGGCGCGGCTGCACCAGGCTTCAGCCGATTTTCGCCCTGTCTTGGTGCGTTAATTTGGTGCAAGCCAGCCCAAATTGCACCAACACAGTTCAAATTGGTTTTTTGCGAATAGAATCGATGGTTTGGCGAGCCTTATGATAATGGTCATATAAACATCACCACTATTGCTATATACTGCGCGCCACTTATTTTAACCCCAGACAGTGCATGCTGCAGGAATAAAGTTGTGATTGAGAAACTACGTAATGTCGCCATCATCGCCCACGTCGACCATGGCAAAACCACTCTGGTAGACCAGTTGTTGCGCCAGTCCGGCACCCTTGACCGTAAAGAGCTCGAAAACGAGCGGGTCATGGATTCCAATGATCAGGAAAAAGAGCGGGGCATTACCATTCTGGCCAAGAACACGGCGCTGAAATGGCACGACTACGACATCAACATCGTCGACACCCCCGGCCACGCTGACTTCGGTGGCGAAGTCGAGCGGGTCATGAGCATGGTGGATTGCGTACTGTTGGTGGTGGATTCCATCGACGGCCCCATGCCACAGACTCGCTTTGTTACCCAGAAGGCCTTCGCGGCCGGCTTGCGCCCGATTCTCGTGGTTAACAAGATTGACCGTCCCGGCGCCCGGCCGGACTGGGTTGTCGATCAGGTATTCGACCTGTTTGATAACCTGGGTGCCACCGATGAACAGCTGGACTTCCCCATTGTATTCGCAAGCGCCCTCAACGGTATTGCGGGCATGGACCACGAGAAACTGGACGACAACATGGACGCGGTATTCCAGTCCATCGTTGACCACGTTCCGGCGCCAAATGTGGACCCCGACGGCCCATTCCAGATGCAGATTTCCCAGCTGGATTACAGCAGCTTCCTCGGCGTTATCGGTATCGGCCGGATTGCTCGTGGCAAGGTGAAAACCAATTCGCCGGTAACCGCCATTGACACCGACGGCAAAAAGCGCAACGGCCGTATCCTGAAAATCATGGGTCATTCCGGCCTTCATCGCGTGGAAGTGGAGGAAGCCCAAGCCGGTGACATTGTTTGCGTCAGCGGCATGGACTCCCTGCACATCTCGGATACGCTTTGTGATCAGGCCAACGTTGAAGCCTTGCCGCCGCTGACCGTTGATGAGCCCACGGTATCCATGACCTTCCAGGTGAACGATTCACCCTTCGCCGGCAGGGAAGGCAAGTTCGTTACCAGCCGGAACATCAAGGAAAGGCTGGAAAAAGAGCTGCTGCATAACGTGGCACTTCGTGTGGAAGAAGGCGATTCAGCGGACAAGTTCAAAGTATCCGGTCGTGGTGAGCTGCACCTGTCCGTGCTGATCGAGAACATGCGCCGTGAAAATTTCGAGCTGGCCGTTGGCCGCCCTGAGGTGGTCATTCGCGAAGTCGACGGTGTGAAGCAGGAGCCCTACGAAAACGTCATCGTGGACATCGAAGAGCAACACCAGGGCCCGGTGATGGATCAGATGGGTCTGCGCCGCGGCGATATGACCAACATGGTTCCGGATGGAAAAGGCCGCATGCGCCTGGACTACACCATTCCGGCCCGTGGCCTGATCGGCTTCCGGAACACCTTCCTGACCATGACGTCCGGTAGCGGCATCCTGACCTCTACTTTCAGTCACTACGGCCCGATCAAGGTCGGAGACGTCACCAGCCGCCAGAACGGTGTTCTGGTGTCTATGGCCACCGGAACCGCGCTGACCTACTCGCTGGAAACCCTGCAAAGCCGGGGCAAGCTGTTCCTCGACCCGGGTCAGGAACTCTATGAAGGCCAGCTTTGCGGCATCCACAGCCGTGAAAACGATCTGGTGATTAACCCCACCAAGGGCAAGAAGCTCGACAACATGCGGGCGTCCGGCAAGGACGAAGTCATCGCTCTGGTGCCACCGATCAAGCACACGCTGGAACAGGCGCTGGAGTTTATTGACGACGACGAGCTGGTGGAAGTCACGCCCAAGTCGTTGCGCCTGCGTAAGAAGCTGCTGACCGAGAACGAGCGCAAGCGCGCGCATAAGAAATAATGTGCGGCTTTGATCGTTGATTACAGGTCGGATATAAAAAGAAGGGCGGGTCGGAATTCGATCTGCCCTTTTTTTATGCCAGTCAGCTAGACTTCGGGTACACCCTCTTTTTCGGATTGCCAGATGCTGACCCTGTATCCCGAACTCAAGCCGAACGCCCAACACAGAATTGCTGTTGATCCGCCCCATGAGCTTTACGTTGAAGAAAGCGGCAACCCCGATGGCATTCCCGTGCTGGTGGTTCACGGCGGTCCGGGCGGTGGTTGTGAAGACAGCTACAGGCGCTTTTTCGATGCAGAGCGCTATCGGATTATTCTGATGGACCAGCGCGGCGCCGGGCGGTCACAGCCATTGGCTGAACTGGAAGGCAATACCACTCAAGCGCTGGTTGCGGATATGGAAGTGGTGCGACATTTTCTGGGCATCGATCGCTGGATTCTGTTTGGTGGAAGTTGGGGCTCGACCCTCTCGCTGGTTTACGCCCAAACCCACCTCCAGTGCGTTTCCGGTCTTGTGCTCCGGGGAATCTTTCTCTGCCGCCCGCAGGACATTCAGTGGTTCTATCAGTCCGGTGCCAACCGGGTGTTTCCGGATTACTGGGAAGACTTTCTGGCTCAGATTCCTGAGGGTCAGCGCGGCGACCTGGTCAGCGCTTACTATCAAAAGCTGACCAGCACCAACGAGCTTGAGCAGATTCAGGCCGCAAAAGCCTGGTCCATCTGGGAAGGCCGCTGTGCGACGCTGCACCCCAATCCGCGTGTGGTAGAGCATTTCGGTCATCCTCATGTAGCCATCGCTCTGGCTCGAATCGAGTGTCATTACTTCATGAACCAGGCGTTTCTGGAGCCGGACCAGATTATTCGCAACGCGGAAAAGCTCAGGGACATCCCCGGCATTATCATTCATGGCCGCTACGACATGGTTTGCCCCCTGGATAATGCCGTGGCGCTCAGCAATGCGTGGCCCGAGGCGGAGCTTCGGATCATACGCGATGCCGGCCATTCGGCTTCTGAGCCCGCCATAGTGGATGCGTTAATGCGAGGCGTGGACGAAGTTGCAGAGCGCATCAAAGAGCTTGCGCAGCCGGACTGACGAGCTTAAACTCGCGCTCGTTTTATGCCCTCCCGGTTAGCCAGGGCGTTATTTTAAAAGGATGTTAATGAAAGGACTGATCCAGAGAGTCAGCAGCGCCAGCGTAAGTGTTGACGGTGCCAGGATAAGTCAGATCGAACAGGGACTGCTTCTGTTTCTCGGTATTGAAAAAATCGACAGCCTCGAAAGCGTTAATCGCCTTTGTCAGCGGGTTGTGAGTTACCGTGTCTTTTCTGATGAAGCCGGCCGTATGAACCTGAGTGTTGCGGATGCCGGGGGCTCGTTATTGGTCGTGCCCCAGTTCACTCTTGCCGCAGATACCCGTTCCGGTAATCGCCCGGGTTTTTCCGCGGCGGCAGCGCCGGAAGAGGCGCGTTCCCTTTACCTTCAGTTCATTAACCAGGCGCAGGCTATGCTGGGGGAGGCCCGTGTGGCGGCGGGGCAGTTTGGCACTGATATGCAGGTTGCGCTGGTTAATGACGGGCCTGTCACTTTTATGCTGGAAACGTCGAAGTGATACCATGGTCTGATGTATGCACTTTGATGATGCGCTATAGTGCTGACTGTTCTGTCACAGTGCGCGAACCGCATCAGTGCGCGGACCAAAAACTGACAATAACAACATAATGCTTCCCAATATGCTGTTTATAAACATGTTAATAAAACTTGGCCCTGGATTTGTATGAACGGCTGTAGCGCCGCTCTTGCAAGATCAGAAAATTATTAATGTCATAAAGCATTGCATTATTGCTCCGAAATGAGCGAAAATACTGTAATGAAAATTTGCAATAACGGGTTTCCTGTATTAAAAAGAAGCATAATGCAGTTTGTGAACAACTAGCTGTATGTGTTTGACAGAAAAAGGCGCCTTGCGCTCGATGTTCAATCAGAAAATGACGAACACAAAAACGAAAAAGCCTGGCGAACGGCGTGTCATACAAGTGTCACGCATTTTGTACAGGATAGGATTCATCCAGCACGACTGGTGAAGTCTGAAGACCGGGAATATAACCCGGCGACAAAACCTGAGTTAAATCAAAAAGGAAGACGCAACATGAAAAAAACGCTCCTCGCATCCGCAATCGCCGCCGCAACCTTCTCCGGCTCTGTGACGGCCATGCAAACGGCTTCCGAACTGGCCGAAAGAATGGATTCCATGCCGCAGGTTTATGGCAACGTCCAGATCGCTTATACGTACGAAAATTCTGACGAGAATGGTGATGGCAACGAGCTTTTCGACAACGGCTCAACCATTGGCCTAAAACACGAGCACGAAATTGCTCCTGGTGTTACTGGCTTCGCGAAGCTTGAGCTGCAAGGCATCGAGTCTACTGAGAAGGGTAGTGGCAACGGCCTGACTGATCTAGACGAAGCTTACATCGGTGTTCGCGGTGACAGCTTTGGTCAGGTTTGGGTCGGTTCAGACGATTCTCGCTATGAAGCTCTGCTGGGCGACTATGGCAACACGATCTATGAAATTGCGACGCTGAACCCCTATAACAGCGCCACCAGTGTTGAAGACGATCAGATTCAGTACATCTCTCCTAGCTTTAGTGGTCTGACTCTGCACGCAGGTATTCAGATTAACGGCGAATCCGAGGAAGACAAATCTTACCCGTACCAGCTGGGTGCCAGCTACAGCATGGACGCCCTGACAGTTTCTGTTGTAATGGACTCCAACGACGGCGCGGTCGACGGCAGCAATGAAAACAGCTACGGACTGGCTGCTGAATACGCCCTGGGCGCTTTGGTACTGGACGCCTACTTCGATATGCGTGGAGGCGACACTAGCCAGGATGGTAATGAGCAAATGGGTTATATGGCCACCTACAACATGGGCGCCAACACCTTCCGTCTTTCCTACGAAATGCAGGATGCGGACATCGGTGATGCGTCTGCCGACGTAATCATGTTCCAGGCACTGCACAACGTGTCTGACAACATGTACGTCTATGTCGAAGGCGGTCAGAAAAACATCGACCCAACTAACGAAGAAATCAACCAGATCAACGTTGGTAGTGTTTACTACTTCTGATCACTGATAATATGTGGTGAAAAGAAGCTAGTTAGAGAAGCCGGCCTTAAGGGGCCGGCTTTTTTTATGGGAACTAGTGCGGTACTTTAATGACTGAGTAATGAGAGGTTTGACTCTGTGACGCACTCTTTCATGATTTTTATAATGTCTGCTTTAAGCTTTTTGATATCCAGTCAGGTGGTTGCTTCGGCCCCGCCACTGCAGGATTTTAATCAACTTTACAGCCAGCTTCTGGAAGATCACACTCAACAAACTCATCTTGATGGACTTCCTCTGACCTCGGTAGTTTTCGACTGGTTTGAGGAAGACTTTGATGCCCTGGGTGGCGTAGCGTCGTTCATCCGCAGCTACCGTCCGGATTTGCCTCAAGGCTGGGAAATAGTGGCGGACCTGAATTACAACTGGGGCATCAACAGTGAGTTAAACGCGAGACTGTTGCGGAAAATGCGGGATGATTTTTAATGGCATCAACCGGGCATATAGAGCTTGAGGTCAAGCTTAGCCTTGATCCCGAACGTTTGGCCCTGGCTGAGCAGATCCTCCGTGCGCGCCCGGATTGCGAGGCCGGCGGTCAGATTGAGCTGCGAAATATCTATTTCGACACACCGGACTTTATCCTGAACCGGCAACGCATGGCTCTGCGTGTCCGGCAAAAAGGCTCACGCTTTATCCAGACCCTGAAAACCCAGGGGGAGTTTATTGACGGTGGCCACCGCCGGATGGAGTGGGAATGGCCGCTGGCAACGGCGGAGCTGGATCTGTCCCTGCTGGCGGCAACTCCGCTCTCAGGTCAGGCGGACCTGAACCAACTGCAACCCGCGTTCGAAACCAACTTTGAGCGGCAGGTGCTGATGATCACCGAATCCGGTTCCGGGGGTGACGCACTTGCAGGGGGTGAAGCTCTTGTAGAGGTGGCGATCGATCAGGGCAGAATCCTGGGTGGTAGCCGTGCTAGCCCTTTGTGCGAAATCGAGTTTGAACTCAAGTCTGGCAACCCAGCAGTATTGCGGAAGCTGGCGGTGGAACTGGCCGCGGCGGTACCCGTTTTTCTGAATGCGATCAGCAAGGCTGAGCAGGGCTACTATCTTGCGGGCGTTACCTCAGCGGCGCCTGATATCGCAGGCATTTCGAGTGTGTACGGTTTTTTCCGTTGCCTGAGTGCGTGCTGGTTGCACAAGGAACCTTTCCCATTGGGCAATGCCGATCTTTCCCGGGTTCGGCAGGCGGCTGAAGCTGCAGGCGTATCGGCGGATTTCGACAAGCTTGTGCCCCAGCTTTCATCAGATCAGCCCGTCAACGCGCTGATTGCGGGCGGTTTGCTGGGACGGGTTCAGCTGGCCATTGCCGGCGCCGAGGGCTTTTAACTTCCCGGTGCTGCCGGCTTGTCATCAGCATGATCCTTAGCGGCCTGATCATCCTGCATGCCATGCCACTTCCGAACGAACGCCCGGTAGTTGGCCAGCGCTTTTTCGACCAGCTCGACGCCAGGAGTCTCGGAAGATTTCACCAGTACGATCAACCCCTTGCCTTCCACCTCTTTGTGGGTCGGAGGATGACAGACGACTTCCCCGTTTTCGTCGATAAACGCCAGCGCCGTGCCGATGTCATGCCGAATCAGGGCGCTGACGATGTCAGCCCAGGTCAGGTCATCCAACGCAATTTCATAGCGGTGAGGGTGGTCGTTCTGATAGTTGAAAAGATCTTCCAGAACTTTTTCAGATCCGGGCGCAACCACAGAGCGAACCATGATCTCCGGATAGGTTCTCACCGGGCGAATGGTGGTCAGCACCCCCAATGATTTGAATCGCTCGCGGTTCTCATCCCGCACACACTCGGCGGTGACATGTTGGCCGAGATTGGATTCACTGAGGCGGTGCGCAATATCAAAGGTAAGGCTGTCTGAGGACGGGTCCGACGCGTCAGCGGCAAGAATAATGATGTGCCTTGCGCTGCCAGCATGAACCGCTTTTAGCGCCAGCGGGTCGCTACCCGAGCCATGGAAATGGACGAGTCCTTTGTCCGCCAATTCAGTCGGCAGTCCAGTGGGAAACTCCCGGGTGAGAATCATGATCGGAATGACTTCGTATCCCGGTACCGCCCTGATTTGGGAGGCAAAACGGGCGAAGTATTGTTCACCGCCCGCTTGAGGCGTATTGATGATGACGATGTGATCTTGCATTTTGTACACCCAGCGTCCGGTTAAGATGCGTTCCCGGCGGTAAAACCGGTATTCGATAAAGTCGCTCACGATGAGCGTCAGCACGCTGATCGCAGAGATGAACATCAGCACCACCGTGCTGATGCGGCCCAGCGCGGTCTCAGGCGCATAGTCGCCGTAGCCGACGGTCACCAGGGTGGTCATGGTCATCCAGGACGACTCAAACAGGGTAAGATCCTCAAGCACCCAGATCAGCAGGGTCTGAGTGATGAGCAGGCCGCCAAGAATGGCAAACAGTCGCTTGACCCGTAACCTTATGATGCCTGACATCGGCAGGTGGGAAAGCTGATGTTCCGCGTTCAGCGGGAGATTCCTCAGCATAGATGTCCTTACGGCAGTTCAGTCGGCGAATAGTTCGTTATACAGTACCGGAAATATAACAAAGACACAGGGGTTTGCATTATGTCGCAGCCATGGCGCGGGTTACCCAAACCGCTGGCGGACGAGGTTGGCGGTATCTGGTCATCGGTATTTCCCGGGGGCATGCCGGATTTTCTGTCAGAGTCTGGCGGGGTCTCTGAAGCTGACGCGGCGCAGGCCATTGCCCGCAGTATTTTTCTGCGTCGTACGCTTGAGGCCCATCCGCAGTGTGTGGAGGCTTTATGCCGTTCTTTGCCTCTGACCGAACGCACCCGGGAACACTATCTGCGGCGGCGCTGGGCGGAGTTTCTGGGGAAGGTCAGCAATGAACAGGAACTTCAGGCGGCCCTGCGTCAGTTTCGCAGGGAAATCCAGTTCCGGGTGATCTGGCGGGATCTGATGCGCTGGTCTGATCTCACGGAAACCATGGCGGCGACCAGCGATTTTGCGGATGTGTGCCTTCAGGGTGCCCTGGACTGGCTGTACGACGATTGCTGCGGCCAGTACGGCACGCCCTGGGGCGTTAACCCCGTCACTGGCGAAGAGTGCCCGCAACCGCTTATTGTACTGGGCATGGGCAAGCTGGGTGGCCATGAGTTAAACGTCTCCTCGGACATTGACCTGATCTTCGCCTATCCGGGAAAAGGCGAGACCCGGGGCGCGCGTCGAACCATTGATAACCAGCAGTTTTTCACTCGCCTGGGCCAGCGGCTGATTCAGGCCCTGGATCAGATCACAGCCGACGGTTTTGTGTTCCGGGTGGATATGCGCCTGCGCCCCTATGGTCAGAGCGGCGCCCTGGCGCTGAGTTTTGCCGCCCTCGAGACTTACTATCAGGACCAGGGGCGGGACTGGGAACGCTATGCCATGGTGAAGGCCCGGGTTGTAGCCGGCGACCCGTCTTCCGGACGGGTGTTGATGGACAGTCTCCGGCCCTTTGTTTATCGCAAGTACATTGATTTCAGCGCCTTCGAATCCCTGCGCAGCATGAAGTCCATGATCAGCCGGGAGGTGCGCCGCAAAGGACTGGAAAACAACATCAAGCTGGGCAGTGGCGGTATCCGGGAAATTGAATTTGTGGTGCAGGCGTTCCAGCTTATCCGGGGCGGTCGGGACCGGGAGCTGCAACAGCGGGAACTGCTGACCATATTGCGGGAGCTTGAGGCGCTGGAATTGTTGCCATCGGTGGTTGTGAACGAGCTTGCCGGAGCCTACACCTTCCTGCGAAACCTGGAACACGCGCTGCAGGGCCTGGAAGACAAGCAGACCCAGGTGTTGCCGGACAATGACCTCGATCGCGCCCGGGTTGCGCTGATTATGGGTTGTGAAAACTGGTCGGCTTGCCAGG
>Ga0307983_1000491_pt1 | contig 20137 bp, 22 predicted proteins | sample OrgLakmetagen991_FD_201845 | JGI IMG/M metagenome (GOLD analysis project Ga0307983, IMG submission 201845) | Saline water microbial communities from Organic Lake, Antarctica - #991 | ecosystem: Environmental > Aquatic > Non-marine Saline and Alkaline > Saline | place: Antarctica: Organic Lake...
GTAGAGATAGGCTTGAAAATATTTCAGTAAATGGAATGACATTATCTGAATGGGAAACAGAATGGAAAAGACTAAGTGATATTAGAAATGACTTTAATAAACAAACAGATGAACCGCAGTAAAGTTAGCAAATAAGATAAATGACTTTCTTAATGTTTGCTAACGCCCGTGTGTAAAAAACATAGGAATTATAGGAGCAGGAAGCATTGGTAAAACCGGGGCAATGACAATAGCAGAAAACACTAATAATATATGTGTTTTACATGATAGTCAATTTACCGATTTAAGCTCTGGCAAACCATTTTTAATCACAAAACTTCCTGTATTTACAAGAAACACGAGCAGACTTGTATTAAAAACAGAAAAGCTCGAAAGAAGAAAAAACGTAGGTAAATTTATTATCTAAAACGAATTAGAATATGAATTTAAAAACTAAAATTATGGATATTGAAAAACAAATAATCAAAAAAATGGAAGACACTGAAAAGTCTTCATTTCATTCAAAGGTAGAGATTTGCTCGAAAGTTAATAAAAGAATTTATGTCTTCATGGATAAATATAGAATGAGAGAGTGTAATTTTTTTAGAGAAGTGTTTGATAAATTTTCAAAAAGAGAATTACTTAAGTAATTCTCTAAATTCATTAATAACTTTACTGATTACTTCTTTATCATCGATAGGTGGGCAATTATCACTTACAATATGAGCAGGTGTGTCATAACTAGAGAAGTCTATACCACTTGTTCCATAACCACCACCAACTTGTGTAGTTTGTTTTGTTGATTTCTTAACAACTTTAATTTCATATACATATTGATATTTACCAATTAAACCAGATGCATAACCAAATACAACTAAAGCTAAATCACCAAAATGCTCAATATATCTCGGTGCTCTATGTGAATCAGCAATCAACTCACCATCACCTTGAATCATTTCAAGTGATTCTAAGACATCTTTATCACCTACCCACTTTGGTTTGTCATTATTATTATAGTCATAAGTATTATACTTATCGAATAATTCCAATAACTGTTCGTTAAGAGGATGTTTATTAAATTCATACTTATCCGAATTATAAGACTCAAATGTTTTTAAATGTTTCATAATGTACTATTTTTTTTTTAAAATTTACCAACTTTTCCCGTTTTCCAGTTTTCGAAAGTTTTTAATTTTTCCATTTTAGATTTACTATTTTTGGATTTCACCATCATGTATATCTTTAATTGTTGCTGGATAAGTCCAAGCTGGGAAAACTTTTTTCATTTATATATCTATTTTTGATATAAGATATTGTCTTATTGTTACTGTATCATTAGTGTTTGGTACATAGTTATCAAGTCTTGAATATGTAGAGTTTATGATTTGACTTTTCAGTAAAAAATCATTCCCTTGTGTGTCTATTTTACTACCATATTCATAATAATCAGAAATACCACTTGATATTTCTTTCAAAAGTGGCATTGCATCTGATTCAGCGGTAGGAACATCACTTAAATCACCAGACGTCATTATAAATAAACCAACTGTTTCGATCATAAGTTCATTGACTAGGTTTCTTCTACGTCTTTTTCCTTCATCTCTTGCTGACATTGGAGTATAAACTTTATTAGTAACTTTAGAGTCTGGATCTAGTGTTCCATCCATTCTATACCATCTTCTAGTAACTTCTCGTGAACCTACATAACCATCAGGTTTCATATTATAAACAGCTTCCACTTTCAAAATAGGGTTATCATAATCATATTGAGTGAAACCCATTGCGTTTTGAGTTAAAGTTACATTTTCATAATAAGTAGCTTCAACTAACCACCCGTTCTCATCGAAAGTATATTCAGGATTTAAATTCCCATCTATTTCTTGTTTATAATCAATTGATTTAGGGACTAAAAAAAGATTAGATATATTATTGTTTTCAATAGTGTCTTTTGAAAGGTAATTGTAAAGTTTAAAGTAGTTATTATCATCTTGTTGTTGTTGAGTTAAAACTTCATCCCTTTTGGTTTTATCAACTAAAAAGTATTTAGCAACAATTTCCTTTTCACTTAAAGATAAATTTTCCCATGTAGTATCAGCAAATATTAATTTTATTTGTTTTCTTTTTTCAACAGTATTATTTCCGTAAATCTCCCAGTTTTGAATTGAAGAAATATTATCATATCCTGCTTCTGATACATTATCAGATATTATTAATGGTTCATTTCCATTCAAATCTGTTTCAGACCATGATAATAAGCCTGTATATAGAGTTTGTCCTCCTACAATATATGCGTGTATATATTTTTTCATTTCTTAATTTATATTTTTATTACTACGTAAATAGTTTACGTTCTGCTACGCCACTCTACCATCTAATATTCCATCTACTGTAAGTGATCTTTCAGTTATTGTGTGTGTACCTCCTTCAGTCCTTGATAAAACTCTTATTATTGTACCAGATGCTATATTTTTTACGACAACTGAAAATGCAACAATATGAACCTCTCCAGCAAACGACGCTGTTCTAAATTCTTTAACTACAGTACCACCTACTTCAATAGATACTCTAGTGTCATCACCTGATATATTGTGACTTCTAGATAGACTTGTAGATATTAAATACGTACCATTACCTCCTAGGTTTTTTGTAGTATATGTTAATCCATTTACTGGAGAGTTTGTTGTAGTTGTAATTACAGTAGTTGTACTTAACTCAACCATAGCTCTATCGTTAGTCGTACTTATATTTTCAACATTACCGAGACCTACATCTGTTTTCGTTGTTCCATGTGGATTAGTACCATCATCTAAATTTAATCCAGAGTGATCTGAAGGACCTTCTAAGCTATCAATAAAATCACTTTCTGTACCTGTATTTCCAATGTTTAGCCATGAGTCATACGCAGAAGATATTCCTTGTAGACCACCGCTTGCATTTATAACAATTATAGAATGTTCTGTATTTGTTAAAACATCAGGAGAGTCTCCGTTGTCACCTACTCCGATTTCAACTCTAAATCCATTGACAGTAGTATTAGATATGTAGACATTAGTATCATCATTAACATTAAATACTGATGAAGATATTACATAATCTGCATTATCTGATGGGGTTGAAAATACATAATCATAAGTACCTGTTGTTACTAGTGTAACTGATGAAAATCCTCTTGAATCTAAAATAGAACCACTCACATCGGTTTTCGAAAACGCAAATATACCATATCCATTTGGTCCAGTTGGTCCTGGTGGTCCTCCAGGTGATCCATCAATACCTTGTGGTCCTTGTGGTCCTTGCTTACCACCCTTTAAATCTACTATTGATAAATTACAACCATCAATAACAGTATTTAATGTATCTGTCCCATCTTGTCTTTGTACTCTTAATCTTATAACATCTCCTGAGTTTACATCTAATAAAACATTTCCACTTCCAGTGTTAACACTATTACCATCTGTCCTATTGTACATAAAGACTCTAGAACCATCTACTTCTGTAAAACCTGACCCAGTATCTATTTCTACCCAAGCATATGAAGTACTTCTACTAGTTCCAGAACTAATTTCAGTACTTACCCTATATGATACTAATGCGTTTATGTTTTCATTAATAGTAACCTCAGAAGATGTAATACTAAATAAAGAAGGAGCACTATTAATTCTAGTCTGGTTTAAATTGATGGTTGCTGGTGAGGTGTTAAAACCTGTAGTTGTCACACTATTGTATGCTTCAAATCTTTCACTATCAGAAAATGGTAGTTGTGAAGAAGGAACTTGTCCACTCGAATCTAATGTGGCAACTCCATTTGTAGCTCCTTTTTCTATTAAATCTATCTTATCATCTAAAGCTGTTTGTGTTAATGTAGATATTGGTTTATTTAAATCACTTGTATTATCCACATTTCCAAGTCCTATTTGATTTTTAGTAACATTATGTGGGTTACTAGTTAAACCTCTATGGGTAGTGTTTTGAAAAGAAAAAATATTTTCGAATATTATAACGCAATCAGAATTTGAATCAGGACCACCGATTACAGATTCTTTTATATAATTTATATTTAAAGTGTGGTAACTAGTATTGTCTGTATCATTTGTTATTTCATATATAACAAATTTAGACTTATCATCTTTTTGTTGGATTCTCAACCATTGATTTTGATATAAATTATCAAGAGTATCGCTACTATCGAAACTATTTGAATCAGTTACATTTATATATGATTGAGTTGCAGAAGAAAAGGTTAAACTATTTAACCTTATTTCACCACTTGATGGTGGATCTGTTAATAAAGACGAATAGTTGTAATTATAAACATCAAAGTTATCTACGTTTAAATCATCTATAAAGTCTTTGTTTACCCCATCTAATTGATCAATAGGATTGTCCAAATTAACGATTCTATTGTTATTTAAATTAACATCTGTTAAAAACTTCTTCATGGTCTATATATTAAATATAGAACATACAAATCGATTAGATAGAATTGGATTTAGAATAATTTATGAATGAAAATGGATATTCATTCCTTTCGTCCTTGTCAAACTTTTGTCTACTTGTTTCTTTGAAACCTAATTCTTTTATTGCTTTTTCTGAGAAGAATTTAGAATCTCCTTCTACTTCGGTATGAACTTTTGTTAAATAGATAGTATCTACAATATTAATAGATAAGTCATATATTTGAGATCCACCAATTATAAATACTTGTTTTCTTTTATCAGCTTTTTTGATTGCCTTTTCAATAGAATCAACTACTATACACCCATCTATTACTTTTTTAGATCTACTTATTACAATATTAATCCTATTAGGAAGTGGTTTTCCTATTGATTCATAGGTTTTCCTACCCATTATAACTGTACTACCAGAGGTTAACTCTTTAAATCTTTTTAAGTCATCTTTAAGTGTCCAAATTAACTTATTATCGTTTCCAATAATGTTATTATCAGAAGATGCAACTATCATATTTATCATAACTTACTGAGCATTATTTTTATATTATTGATTATATCTCTTTGATTTGAAGCTTTTCTAAATTCCTCATTTTTAACATACATATCTAGGTCTTTATTAAGTCTTTCCATTTCTGTATCATCAATCACAAATTCAATAATAAATTCAACAAGGGAGTTTATCAAGTATCTATCATAATGATTACCATTATTTTCTACATCTAAATGAAGTAAGCTTTCTTTTCCCGTACTTGTTAAAAGTGCCACATAGATAGAATTTGTTTTTAGATCATAACATACCTCATGTGTTTCATCTGAAAAATAGTAATTATTTGATACTCTACCTTTGTAATCAAATTCTCCCCATCTTACTTTGTTATATATTTCTTCTATAAAATAATTTATATTTTTCATTCTCATTTAGTTAAATCTTTTTATTATTTTTTCATCTATTTGATCTACAACATAATCTGGTAAATCAAACAAGCTAATCAATTGTAAGTTATCTGAAATTCTATTTACTACTTTTGGAATATCATCAAATGAACCTTTCTTATTCTCTACAACTAAATCAGCTATATTTTCAAAAAGGTCATTATCATCTAAGTCCATTTCACCGAATTCCTCAAAATACTTTTTATATATTTTTTTGGCTCCAGCTTCACCAACCCCTCTCATTTTTCCTGACTTAGTAGCCTTTTGGAAAACTGATTTTATATTATCTGATTTATCACCACTAATAACTTTTGTGATCAATGATTCTTTATCATCAACTATATGTTTTTCTCTTCTTTCAGTAAATTTATTTAGAAAGTTAAGTGTTTCAGCATCCTTTGATAAATTAAACAAATCGTTATTATTAGATTCTTGATGTAGTTTTTGCATAAATATTTCATAATTGTTAGGAAGAAATACTTTTTCCCTATTGAACATCTCATTACTCATTAGGTTCATATAAAGGGGTGATAAAGAGAACTTCAACAATTGTTTGATATCATGGTCATTACTAATGATTAAGTTAGCGTATCCTTTCTTATTACTCTCTAACACTATTCTTGCTATCCAATCATCTCCCTCTATTTGAGGAGCTTCTAAAAGAGTAACGTTTGGTGGTAATTCTTCTTTAAATTCTCTATACGCTGTATATACAAAATCCCAATCTATATCATCACTTTTTGATCGATTAGCTTTATAATCTGTATAAATGTTTTTTCTCCATGAAGTTCCCGAGTCAGATACAAAGAATATATTATCAAAAAAGTAAAGAGATTTAAATCCTTTCACAGTCTTTTCAAGAGATTCATGTAGTTCTCCAAAAAGAGCTTTATATTTATGTAAAGTGAAAACACTTTTATTTAGTATATAATTTCCATCTATTATTAAATTAATCTTCATTCTTTGTTAATATTTTTTTGAGTCTTTTTTCTCTCATCTCATATTTAGGATTATAAGTATATGGATCTTTGTCTGATTTATACACAATTCGGGAATATACTCCCCCACCATCAACTTTTCGGAAGATAGTATATTTTTTTCTCATACTACTACAATATAAAAGTTTTAATACATAAATTTTGAAATTTTTATCTATATTTATTTCATTATCTCGATATGAGAAGATCCCTTTACTGAATCTATGTCCTTCATTATTAGTAGTTCCACCCCTACTAAGATGTCTCAATGCTGATGAGGGCATTAAGAATGAATATTTATAATCATTATCAAATAATATTTTTAACGTGATATCTTTATACCATATAAAAAACATTTTTTTATATAATTTGAGTTCCATATATTCACCATATTTATGGACACATTTAATCATATTTTTATTACCATTATTACTTTTTATAAAAAATTTGATTGTCTCCATGTGTTATTATATGGTTAAATATTATTAGTGTTTATTAATTTATGATATACTCTACTCTTTTAATCTTATCATCAAGGTCTGTGAAAACTATTTCGATACTATTTAGTTTTTTGTATTCTTGAGCTTCCCCTTTTATTTCATTGATCAAAACATCTTTCTTATAATTGATCTTAATTCCTGGCATTTCACCGATCATATTTTTAATAGTTTGTTTAATATTATTTACTGACCAATCATCTGATGTGAAATCTATATCCATTATAAATTTTTGGATAGTATCTTCTTTTATTGATTTCATAATTTGTTTGTGTTTATTTTTTCTAAGATATTACCTAACCTAAATTCTCTAAACTCACTTTTAATACTATCAAAAGATAACTCATAATAGTAACCAACGTTTGATATAAACGCTATTGATTTTATAGAATCTGGATCTACCTTATTTATTTTTATATTGTAAAATTCAATTTTAGTTTCAGTAATTAAATCTTTAAGAATGGATTCAATTTCACTCACGTTAAAGTTCCTACACCTCTTTATTATTTCTGACTTTATATGATTTTTATAAGCGTCCATTTTTGATCTCTTTTTGTTCTTATTTGATCTTATATATTGTTTTTTAAAATCCCTTTTTTTGTAATTAGTATTTTTTTCGTATATTTAGAGTATGAATGACCATATTTTAACATTAACAGTATTCGTATTTTTCACACAAATAGTTTTCATTTACTTGAGAACCATTAATGTTATCTATACAACAGAGGGTAAAAAACATAAAACGGCTTTTACTGGTATGATAATGTCATTAATATGGTTAGTATCTACTTCAATTGGTCTTAACTCAGCAATTGCTGCAATAACATCCTTTTTAAATGGTGAAAGTTATGATTGGATGCTTATGTTCCCCCTTATAGGTTATGTATCAGGGGGTGGTATAGGAGTTTATTTAGCCATGTATCAAAAAGAATGGAGAGATCGAAAAAAATCTAAAGTTAAAGACAACGATAATGACAACGAAAAGTAAAGATAAATTTATAATATATCTAGAAATCGATGGTGTCCTTGTAAGTATGTTGAACTTAAAACAAAGGGATGTAACTGATGGTAAACATATTTTCACAAGATTGTCTGTTGAATCTCTAAATAATATTATTAACCTATTCGATGTAGAAATATGTATTATATCTACATGGGGTAGAAAATATAAAGGTGTTAGTGAAAGTGAAATTGAAGAGTTTAAAGACTTTTTTAAGAATCGTGGTATCATTGTTAATAATTTAACAATTGGAGATTGTGATAAAAGAGCTGAGTATGTTATATCTCAAAGAGATAAAGGTTATGATCGTTACTTAATTATTGATGTTGAATGTCATGAATACTATGACCGTTTAGGAAGAGGTAAAGATGAAATTCCATATAATCGAATAATTAATGTTAACTCATGGAGAGGATTAGATAACAACGACTTTATTTCTGTACTCAGAAACTTTAATAGGTTAAATTCAAATGAATATTAATATGAATATGACAATAGAAATAACAACAAAAAATAAAATAAACAAAGATATAGACTTTGATGATATATTTATTACTTGGTTACCAAACCAAGAAAAGGAAGATATTATTAAAAAAGTTGAAGAAGTTTTTTTATTAGGTAAAAATCCAATACCGCATATTCCTGCTAAAAGAATTAAAAGTAGGAAACAAGCTTATTACCTTTCAAATGAATTATCTAAATATTGTAGAAAAGTTTTATTAATTGGTGGTAGTGGGATTCCAACGGGAGTATATTCAAAGGTTTCTCAAATCATTGATACAAATGCTTTCGATAATTTTGAAATTGGAGTTGCTGGATTCCCAGAGGGTAATGGTAAATTAACATATGATCAGTCGATGGAAATATTAAAGTCTAAAGATTATGCTGATTTTGTAGTAACTCAATGGTCATTAAGTAAAAAATCTATAAAAAGGTTTTTAGATGATTCTCCCCTACCAGTTTACTTAGGAATACCTAACAAGTGTTCTATTAAAAAACTGATGAAATTTGCTAAATTATGTGGAATTCAAAATTCTATTCGAGGAATTTTGGCAAATCCAATTAATATTATTAGATTTATGGTTGGGTTTAACCCTAAATACTTAATAAATAAGTATAAGGATCATGAGAAATTGGAAAATTTCCATATTTACTCATTTGGTAATCTTAAAAAGATAATATGAGTACTAAAGAATTAAAAGAGAAAATAAAGAAACGAAGGAAACTTAAACGAAAAATAAAGTTTCAAAGGTTTCTAGTCTCAATAGGTTTATATAAAGATAAAGATCGAACTATTGAATATGATTCTCCATCTCAAGAAAAATTAGTTTTTATAGTCGAAAAGATGATCCGTAATTCTGAATCATACTTATCTACAACTATACACTCAGAAAACCTATATATCAAGAATGAAACCCAAGATAAATATGTGATTATAACACCTAAAAAAATAACTCTAATAGATAGTGGGAATGTGGTAACTGAATTGATATTTGAATTGTTATATAAAAGGCTATCATATAAATTTAGAAATAAATTAGAATCTGAAAGACAGAAATTAGACGAATTGATAACTTCAAAAATTGAAGATATCGTTAATGATATTAAATAATAGTGATAATAATGATAATGGAAAAGGAAACACATATATTATATTTAGAAGAATTACTATCAGATAGTGATTACCTTTCAGGGAGAAAGTTTTTCTAAAAATTATACTCATAAAGAAAATATACTTGGAAGAATAATGTTAGATCATAAAATTCATATTGAAATTAGTGATAAAATAAAATTCATAAGTGATTCTTTTTGGAAAGGTTTCTTTAATGATATTTGTAAAAAATATCGTAATGATTAAATATTAAATATCTTTTCATTCAGTGGTAACAAAGAAATGGTTGATGGTTTGATTGAGAATCTAAAAATCATCGATTTAATACACCATAGTAAGTAATTAATATAAATATTTCCTACCTTGCTTTAAGTAGTCTTCCATTCGTGAATCTACTTCTCCTATCTTAACTATACACTCATTTATAAGACTATCTATTTCCTTTAAAGATACATATGAATCATCTATCTGATCATTCTTATCCTTATCACTTTTAAAGGACTCTAAGGTATCTACTATTTCTTTCACCTTTTCGTTTTCAGAATCTAATGTATTAGATATATTTTTAAGAGAAGTTAAAATTTCTTTTACTTTATCTTCACTTATATCATTTGCTTCATTTATTAATTTACTAAATTTATCCATACTAGTGTCTTTTTTCTAATATTATATATTATTTTTAATATATAGAATATGGGAAAATACCTTATACGAGAATTTACAGAATTTGATCTTCAAAGATTTGGAGGAGAACATGGTGGTGGAATGCCAAATGTACATGCGAATAACCCAAATCTATCTCATGGTGCTTTTGATAGACATGAAGATAATATTAGAATGTCTAACGTTAGATTAAATGATATCTTAAATAGTATCCGAAGTACCAATAACATTTATAGTACCAAATTAGATAGGTCTATGGATGGTTTAGATATATCTAATTTAAAAATACAAAGAATGTTTTCTTTAAATGATATAGATGTTGATGTGTATATTACTTTTGATTTAGCAGGTAAGAATTACTTTGGTGTGATTAAGAGTTTCATAATTAACCCAAGAGTTGAATCTGAAGTATTCAAAGATGGTGATTTATTTGTGAATAAAGAGTGGAGAATTAAATTGAAAGGTCTATTACTAAAAACGATTAAAAACTGGTTAAATTTAAGTCCTAACACTAAATGGAAAGCTTTAAAACCAATTCAATGTACTAATTCCGAAACTGGTGAATTATTAATAATCGATGAAGATAGTGAGATCAAAGTTTTAAGAACATTAAATAACAATACAATTGTTGCTACTCACGGTGATGTGCCTTGTGAAATCAAAGGTTTAAATTTCTATTATTTCAACTATTGGTTTGAAAGTGTTTAAATATAATTATTATTTTGACTCTAACCATAAACCAACAGTGGAATCATATTGAAAACTAATAGATTCAAACCCTGTTAATACAACGGAAGATGTAGAACCAACACCCGTATACGCAAAGTCAGTACCATTTCTATTTATTGTAACCGTATTACCACTATCATCAGTACATATAAAACTAATACATTGTCCATTTGTTGGTGAAGCAAACATAGTCATATTTATATTTCCACCAGTAGTTGTAAAATGGTGTGATGGTGAATCTTTTGAAATAGACCCATTGGTGGCATATTTTGTATATGGTTTAACATACTCTCCGCTATTAGAAAGAGTACCATTAACTCTCAATTCATCTCCAGGTTCAACATTAATATTTTGACCATTAGTATTATTACCTTGAGCTAATACTTCTGATAAGGAATAAGTTGGTGAAATATCACTAAGTAAAGCAAGTGCACCATCTGCTTCTTGTAATGTTTGTGTATATGAAGCAAATGAACCAGGTGTTGGAAATTTTAAAGATATATTTCCATCGCTTGGAGCACTTCCTTCCCAGTATAAACCTTCTCTAGATCCTGATAATGCTATACTACCATTTGGTCCAGATGAATCAGCACCACCATCCCTTATAACAAATGCTTCATTACCCTCAACAAATCCTATATCATTTCCATCTAAATTGACTGTGGTTTTAACAGATACAGTTCCACTACCACTATAAATACCATTCCCATCACCAACGTTAGAAGATGCTGTCCATGAAGCTACACCATTTTCATCCGAAGTTAAAATATATCCTTCTTCTTCAGTTCCATTTGAGTATCTTAAATTACCATCATTTACATGAAGTAATTCAGTTGGTGACAAAACATTTAGTCCAAGGTTACCATCTTCGTTTATTACCGCACTTTGTGTAAACCCTAAAGATCCTTTATTGAAAAATCTTATTTCTCCATGTTGAGATAAGAAGTCTGTTATAACACTATCAATTCTTGTAGACTCACTAATAGAAGCATCTCCCGTTTCATAACCGTACCACGATAACTTACCTATTATAGATCCCAATTGTGATCTCTTTAACCCAGTTGTACCATCAGCAACTCCCGTAATTGGGTCATGTCTAAAACCTATAACATTAGATTTATCACCATCATCATTTGTAGAATTAAGAAACATGTCTATATCACCAAATTTAGTTTCATTTGTTTGGAAAGTTACACTTTTAAATGAACTTGACTGTCCAAAGATTGATTTTAAATTGAATTTAATAGAGGCTGTTCCTGAACCAATCCCATCGTAAAAAAAACTTAAATTATCAATTATTGAAACCCTTGTAGACGATGGTACTGTACCACTACCACTATAAATACCACTTGTACCTGGGAAAGGGATATCAGAGGTTAATGCTAGTGTTCCACTTGACGTTGGAAGAGTATATTCTACATTTGATGATATTGATCCTAAAATAAAATCTCCATAAAAAGAACCATCATAAAATCGTATCTTATCACTATTACTGATTATTAAATCATTCCCACTAGTTGTACTACCAATTGAAAGGGTATCAGACAATGATTGAGAACCCCCTCCAGTAGGTATATTGTTCACTAAATCTAATGATTCATTATAAAGTGTCCATATAGCGTCTCTCAAATCTTGAGCAGATATATCACCATCTACATTATCCCCTAATATTCCATTAGAATCTGTTATTTGATTTATAGTGTACCTTGTTAATGCCATCAGTTTTTAATTATTTTTCTTCGTAAGCTCCTTCTAAAAATTTATCTATGTAGAATTTTCGACCCGAAACTAATTCCTCAAATATATGTAAAGCATTTTCATCTAAATCTTCTGCTTCACTTAATGAAGCTGGAACTTTATATTCATATTCATTTTTACATAAGTTATGTAAATAATCAAAGAACATTCTTTCTTCACTTCCCTTTGGATATTGTGTTGTAAACTGTTCAAAGAATACTTTACATGCCTCAAGTAAAGCTGGACCTAATTCATCAGGATTTTCATTTCTAAGAAATTCTACTCCAGCATCTTGTGCTATGACTTTCAAAAAGGGATTATCTAAAACCTTATAAATACTTTTTTGATTATTACTTTCATTTATCTTGAAATTGTTAAATCGTTTGATTCTCATAATTGGTATTATTTTACTTATATATTAAATACTAAAGTTAATTATTCAATTAGTAACTCATTTGAATCAGCATCCAATCTAACTTCAACCGATTTTCGAACTGTGTAATTTTGACCATAACCATTATCAGATGTTACTTCTATTATAACATACGGATCTATGTTTGTATCTAATGTGAAATTGTAAGAATTCAGATCATCTCCTACTCTATATTCACTTATTGTTTGAACAGGATCTAGATCTATTTCTCTCCAACTATTTACTCTAAACCAATCATCATTATCAAATGGTGGTTGAGATGACTGAGTAGCTGAGAAAGTTCCCGAAAAAATACTACCCGTTGTTCCAAGAGTTGTTTGGTATTGGTAGATATCTCTATTATATTCAACTTCTTGACCAAAAACATATTGTTTATTAGAAGTCCATGATGTAGTATCTTGAAATTCTCTAGGATTATTAGTTACATTATCTTCTTCAACACTTTCATACTGTTTACCTAAATATCTAATTTCATCACCAATATCATATCTTCTAAATGGCTCCCAATCTTTAAGAATCTGATATGTTCTAACTTTTATAGTATAGTAATCAGGTATTTGATCGTCTGTTTGAGTGCTGAAATCTAACACTACATTATAAACCGCACTTCCCGAATTAACTGGTAAAATATAAGCTTCATTAATATCAAAATTAATAGGTGTCATAGTGTTTGTACTCTTAATAAACTCGACATCATAATGATCGTGATATACTGTGGTTGCTCCACAAGTATCTGCTCTACCCGTAATATCTAATATCCTATGTGAAACAGGTATTACATTTTTCTCTAACCACTTTTTAAGACCCATTAATTTAATTATAACCTCATCTAAACTATAATTTAAAACAAAGTTACCATCAATGTCTGTTATTCTGTACGCTAAATTAAATAGTTTAGTTTCTTCATATTGAGCATTTGGTAAGACATTTAAAAGGTTTTCATCATCTGACCAACCTGGAAGTGATGGATCAAATATATCAGGAATTTCTGTCTTAATCAACTTGTTAAAGTTTTCTGAATCTCGTTTAACATTTCTGAAATATTCATATAATTCTAAATCATTATAACCAAAGTAATTTATAGCATTTATGATTGCCTTATATGAACCTATGTAATCAAATATATCAGGTCTAACAAGTATCATTTCCTTTCTCTTTTTATTTAAAAATGTCCAATCAATACCTTGTTCTGTTATATCATATTCTTTAAAGATATAAATATCTTCTGGTTTAATATTCTTACCCGTATTGTTCAACTCAATTTTGTATCTAATATCTTCAATTTCTGTTTGACCCGAAATACTAAAATTAGCGATCACTTTATCAGCAACTTTAAATGTTGTTGTTAGATATGTTGTTTCAGATACCTCTGGATAATCTTCTATAATAGTTTGTTCTTCAATAAGTGGGTTGTCAATAAAATCAACAATTATACTTCTTACAAAAACATCTCTTATTTCAAATTTCAACCCATAGTTTTTTGAAATATATTGGTTGTTATCATTTAAATTATCTTCAACAAATATTTGTAGTATTTGACCAGTCTTTAAATTCTTATCACTAAACAATTCTTGACTCATTGTGTTTAGTTTTATCTCTCCCCAAGAATTACCCTCATTATCATTTAAAACTTTAAATGTTATATTATTATCATTCGTTGAATTTGGAGTTATTGAAAATTCGATATCTTCTATTTTAGTTAATAAAAGGGTTGAATTTTTAACACCCTCTTGTTTAGAATTAAACCCAATATGTGTTTGTAAAGGGGTTGGTACAAAATTAAAATTATCACTACTATCTACATAATCAAGTGTATATACAATCTCATCAAATATTGTTTGTTGAGCTCGTGGATCATTTGTTTTAGTTATATCTCTATTAGGAGTTCTATTTAAAACAATATCCTTTAATGGTTTTTCACCAGTATATTCATATGAACCACTTGATTCTAATTGATCTCCTGTTATATCATAAAGGAAAATATCTGGCGTTTGGTCATCTAACCAATGCCACTTATATTGAACTTGAACATCATCATTTGTTTCAAAGTTTTCTCTCGGTCTTCGAATATATTCCCTCACCTTTAGAAGTAGTAAGTCACTTTGAGTTGGTGGTGGTGTTACTGTTGGGGCTTTAAAAAATGAATTGTTAAAAGCTGCTGAGAACCCTCTTAAAGTTGGAGATGAAAGTGTATTTACTACAAATTCTACTATCTCATTTGTAGATGGTATGATACCAACAATAGATTGTCTATACTGATTATAAACCATTTTAGTCATAATACCATTAAGGTTAATATTTAAGAATACATCATGGGCAACTGTACTATAAACAGCTAACTCTGCTGAGTTATTTGATGATATATAAACATTACCATCAAAGTTATTAAATAGTAAAAAACCATGATAACCAACATTTGTAGTGTCTGTAACATTATCTAATCCATCAACTTCATAAATTATATCATCAGTTGTTGAAACTATCATTTTATCATTATTTGGATCAAAAGTAAACCAACTTGAAGTAGCTGATGTAACTCCACCAATACTAGTCAAAGAACCACTTGATATTGCGTAAAGTGATGTGTTATCAAACCCATATATTTTATTGTTAAATGGGTTATAATATATTTCTTCCGAAACACCAGTTACTGAGAATGTATCTACAATAGATCTTGTATTACCATCAACTTCAGTTACTTGGTTATTAAGAGGTTCAGAAATATACATCTTATCTTCAAATGGGTTGAATTCTAATGTGTTAGAATTAGCGGTAAGTAAAACACTACTCGCTAAATTATTTGAAACATCATATATTGATACTTGTGCTGAATCAGAATAGGATACATAAATATCACCATTATTGTCATTTATATCAATATCATAACCCGTTGAAGGTATAGATATAGTACCTGCTATTTGTTCAAGTACTGGGTCAATATAATAAATTAAATTATCAGTTAAAGCATAAAGTAATTGATTCACTGGGTTTATTTCAGATTTAACTGATGATGTACTTCCTAAAAGAGTATCAACTATATCTGAATCAGTAGCATCTATTACTTCAATATTATCACCAAGTGTGAATATATTTTCAGTAGGTTGTATGTAATCAATATCAACCATACCACTCGATGTTCCAATAATGTTAGAAGAAAAAGTAGGACTTATAGGAGCGGAAAGATTCGGTGCGTTTGGATCATAACCAAACCCATCATCAAAAGCATAACCTAAGAATCCTGATAATATCCCACTTTGAGTATTCCCCCAAAATGGTCCCTCGTAACTTAATATCATCTTGTCGGGATCTAAAAATAAAATATTATATTCCCTATTATTTAGAGTATAAAAAGAATTATTTACTGATACGATTTGTCCCGTTGAGAAGTTTTCATCTTCAAAATTTACATCTTCTACATCGTGTATAACTTCATTAGCAGTTATTAAATTACCTTCGTTTCCAAAATTTCTTCTAATTATTTTGAAACTATCTTCACCCGGTTTAAATGATTTACCTAATCTTATATCTAGATCTAATAGAGTATCTTGTTCTTTAACATCAAATATTAATACTTGGTTATTTGATGATACTAAAATATCTATATCAAATAAAAATTCTGAATGTGAAGTAACCCAATTATTAAGTGTTGTACTAACATCTGTATCAAACTCTTCAATGAATGATCTTTCATTTATTGTTATATTAAGTATATCTCCAATATCATAAATAATAACCTCACTATGTTCAATAATATAATCTGCTGTTGAACCAACTCTAACATCGAAATTCAATGGTACATTTGGATATACTGTTCTTAATTTTAAAGTATTAACATACGGACTTGTTGTATATCCTGTATGTAAAACCTCAACTAATATACCTAATTTAAGTAACTTACTAGAGTGTTGATTAATCCATGACCTCAATGTTTTATCAACTGTTTTATTTAAATCAATATTAATTCCATTAAAAACAAAAACTGTATCAACATAATATTCTAACCCATTTATAGTAACATATAATCCAAACTCATCAAGATCATCAATTATTATCGTCCATAGATCTCTTTCTGAAATGTTCTTGTTGTTTTCAGGTGTTAGTGTTTCTTCTACTTCTAATACTCTTTCATAATTAAATATACTTTCAGTAATATCATTTGAAAGTGAACCATTATAAAACTTAATATCAGCATACTTAGATGAAAAATCTAGATCAGCTGTAACTTTATTATCATCATATGTATATGTGATATCAAAGAAAGCTAAATCATCTACATATTGATCAACACTTTCAGCAAGAGTTATTTCGGTACTTGTATCAAAGGGTGTTTCAAAATAAATAACATTACTTGTTAAGTATATTTTTGAGCTAAGGATACTTTCACTTGTTAAGTTTTGAGTAATTGGTATATAATCACTTACCTGCCAATAGTTAGTATCTTCGGGAGATATCGTTGTCCCTATATTTAACGTAGATGGAGACGAACCAGACAAGTTTGTTGAATCTTGAATAGTTGATGTACTTTGAGTATAAGATTGAATATTTTCATATATCTCACCCTCATATAAAACTAATGAACCCGTAGCATATACTTTTCCTGGTGTTCTATCAAAGTCTTGAATATCATCAACAATATATGTACCTTGATTTAAAATAGAGTTAGATATTTTAAATTCAACTCCTGGTCTAAGGTATAATGGAACATCATTTGGAAATGTTATTGTTTGGTTAGTACCATCAATTGTTAATGATCCCTTATATACTAGAGGTAAATCGGTAAGTAATGTTAACTCAACAATAAATGATTGTGATAAACCTAAATTATCTCCATCGGCTTCATATGTATAATTAGAGTTATCTGCTAATTCTTCTTTAACTGTATATACTCCATCATTATTTTCCGAATTAACAACAGATAATTTTTGACCCTCAAACACTTTATCATAAAAGAATGGTTCTGACCACTCTGATAAATTTGGTTCGGTAGCACCATCGACATATTTTCGTATTTGTATAGCGTTTATACCATCAATCGTAACACCATTATATGCACTTGAAGTAAGACCGTTATATGTTGATTCATATGTATCATTATCCATATTAGAGATCACCATAATAGCTCCCTTTTTAGAACCAACAACAGTATATGTTTGGTTAAGGGTATTGAATTCCGTTACGGGTTCATTGAATTTTATTTCTGTTCCCTTTGGGAATTTAGCTTCAAAGTTCTCCCCATATATCCACTTACTATAAAAATCAGGATCTTCATTTGTTACTTCAATAAGTTCAACTTTTTGTTCTTGAAATGGAGTTCCTTGATAATCTATACCAAACTCATTAAACAACTGAAATTTATTTAAAAATAAATCATCATTTTCACCATCATTTAATTGAAAATCGAATGCTTCTATTCTTTCAAATGTATTTAAGGTGATAGTTCTAAAAGTATCATCAGAATTTTCATCAAAAAATAACCTACCCTCATATCTGTTTATGTTATCGTTATAGTTGAGGTTTATGTTATTACCATTCTTATCGAAGAAAATCAGCGAATCGCTCATTATATTGTGTTACTTTTTTATAATCTTGTTCCATATATATAAAATTAAACAACACCTGTATTAATATTGATCTTTGTAAGTATTGATAATTTCCTCATACTCTTTTAAAACCCCATCTTTAACATCTTCTGATTTCCATTTTTGTGATTTGATATACTTTTTAATTATTTTACCAAAGTCATCAAAATCAATTGATTCTAAATCCATATCCAAATCAATATCTTCACTTTTATTTTCATTCACATTATCCTTATCATCTTCTTCTTTACTAACCATATCATTGATATAATCAACTCTAGCAAAACTCCCCTCTTCTAAAAATTGCTCTATTTTCCTTCTTAACTTTCGGTTATTGATAAGTAATGTATTTGATATAGATAAGTCAATGTAATTCTTTTTAGAATCTTTAATATCGATTTTACTTATATCTTCTTCTTTTATTATTTGAATTTTCTTAAATTGAGGGGATATCTCATTCGGTACAAATTCTTCATCACCACTTTCGATATCTAAAATATAAACTCCTTTTTGATCTCCAATATCATTTCGATCTAAGTGATACGGAGATCCTATAAATTTAAAGTTTTTGTTTTCTTGTCGTATATGGATATGTCCTGAGAAAACTTTCTCATAACTAGCAAATGATTCAATATCAATTTTATTTTTATTTTTCCAAGCTACTGATGATAAGTGCATTCTACACCCATTTAAATCTGAGTGACAAAAAAGGTAATCTGCTGAATGTTCTTTAAGAAGTTTTACTTGATCAACTTTTCTTTCTACCCATGGCATCATCGTAAGATTTTTACCACCTAATTCAATTGTTTGAGTTTTTTCATAAATATTTACATTGGGTATCCACCTCAAAGACTTAGGTGAGTTTACATCATTGGTTGATTTGTTATAAATATCATGGTTTCCAATAAGTAAGTGAATAGGTAAAATATCTGATAACTCTGATATTATTTTATCTACACTGTTTAAAACATTTATCGGAATTTGAGATCTATTATCATATAGATCTCCTAAGTGGATTAAAACATCACCTTCTTCGTATTTTTCTTTGATTAGAGGTATAAAGAAATCGTAAAAGTAATTTTCCATCATACTTAACCATTTATCAGAATCGATTGGTCGAGTACCGAAATGGGTATCGGATATTAAAAAAGCTTTCATACGTAGTGGTTATTTTGTCTTATTTATATGATTTAAAGGGTAAAAAGATTTAAAAACTTATGGTTTATTCATATTTTTATTGTATATTTGTTAAATAAAACCAAGTGGTTACTCTGGAGTGGTAACAAATAGGTGATATGTCTAACAGCATGGCTGGGAATTATGCGTAGTGGTGCAAATCCACAATTAAACTTGTTAGCTGATAAGTACTAATGGCAATTCATCGAAACGGAGTTTTTTGGGTTCGATTCCTAACACTTGGGTTTTCTTATTAAAAAAACTAAATAAATATATGAAACAACATTTAATATTAAAGGACGAGTTTTGGAAAAAGGGAAGAGGTAAATCTGTCTGTGGTCTCACAGAAGGTTCAAATGATTAAAAAAAGC
>Ga0307983_1000492_pt1 | contig 20134 bp, 30 predicted proteins | sample OrgLakmetagen991_FD_201845 | JGI IMG/M metagenome (GOLD analysis project Ga0307983, IMG submission 201845) | Saline water microbial communities from Organic Lake, Antarctica - #991 | ecosystem: Environmental > Aquatic > Non-marine Saline and Alkaline > Saline | place: Antarctica: Organic Lake...
CTGAAAAGTATCTGATTGAATGCCTAAATGCGATGGGCTATGATTCTTTGCTTTTTAACTCCTTTCAAGGGGGTAGATATGAAGGCGCTGATGCTGAAGTAGGTAAGCCTGATATTTTATCTATATTTATAGGAACTAAAGGCGACTTTATAGGTAAGGGATCTTACATAGAAATAAAGTATGCCCGTACTAAAGGTATTCCAGTAATAGCCGTTTGCCCTATAGGTGCCGATCAGGGTATTTATCTGGTTACAGGATTCCATTCAGTAGATGAAAAAGACTGGAAGCACTATACCACTCCTCAGTTTAAGCCAATGCACACTTTAGCTGAAGTATTTAATAACTTCGGATTAAACCCGCCTGCAACTCCTGCTACTCAACCAGAAATAAAGAATGTTGAGAGTGGGAGTAAGCTGAGCAATAGCATGGATGACATGCTCTTAATCTAAGTTATTCGTTGTGCTCCAAAGCCCGCAGGGATAATATCCTTGTGGGTTTTTATTTTAAATCCTAAAAACATTAGAGTTATGGAATATTACACTATTAGAGAATGGGTAGGGTTTATAATTTCTCCTTCTATTCGTAGATCTGTACGTCACTTTATACATAAACATTTAAACCGATATGAAATAGATCAAAAGTTTAAATCTAGAGAAGAGGCTTTTCAGCATATAATTGACTGTGCTCCTTTTAATGACATAGAAGAAAACAACATGATCATAGATATTAGGAATGGTGAGATCAAATTAAATCTAGACTGGGAAGAAGAACCTGAAGTTCAAATGATTAATACAGAAGAAGATGATCTTCTTTTGTTACTTTAAAACCTAACCTAAAAATAAATAACTATGGCAAATTCAGCACGTGTTATGCACAAGATTAAAGGGGCTAAAAGACTTGAAGGCGAGTCTTTCCCTATGTACAAGGAACGGATGAAACGAGAAAATCAACTCTTGAAGAATTATATGAAAGGGGAGATTGTCTGGTATCCGGGCGGTAAATTATCTACTATTATGTTACTTAAGATGGCTTACAACCCTGATAATCGACTGACTATTAATGTAGCTAAGCAGATTATTAACTCCGGAAAAGGTACGCTTAGGGGCAAATCTCCTAAAGCTAGAAGAGAATCAGCCTAAGTCGGGCTATGAGTGAAAGAGAGATCTGTATACTATTATACAGGTTTCTTTTTCTTTTTATAACATAATTATTTATGTTTAAATAACTTTTACAAATCTATAAATGGGGGTATACTGGAATCGACCATTTGACAAACGTATAATTTACAACTCGCTGATACCGTACTATCAAACGTAAAGTTAACTGACGAACAAGTTACATCTAAAATAGTAGGTCATATTGGCCTTGCTACAGCACAACCAGCCCGAGTGGCTGCGTAGATTGCTCGTTCCTCCTGATAGTAATAGGGGATTAAGGAGCGTCATAATTACTGGAACACCAGTTATAAGGGGAACATTACTGGTCTATCAACAGAGTTCCTAAGAGATATGCAGTCATCGTAAACTCTTCAAATATAAGATGACAATAGTTGTACAATAAATTATATAGTATCAAGTGACACAGGGGTTCAACTCCCCTTACCTCCACAAACTTAAAACAAACACTACTATGAAAGCACTAACCTTTGTACTACTTATTTTAACCTCATTAGCCTTCTCATCTTGTAGATCTACAGACCCAGAACCGCCAGAACTTGTCTGTGTTAGATCTATAGAAGTAGCAGACTTTCAAACCCGTGAAGTACAAGAAGTTTGTTTAGAATGGGAGTGGCAGTAACCTTAACTAACCTTATAAATTATGCGGATCAGAACATTACTTCTAATCGTACTACTAGCTTATGTCATTAGACTAGGCATGGTAGCCACAGAGCCAGATGTATACGATGTGGGAGATAATACTCCTCTAGTAATAGCATGCTTAGACGAGTCTTATACCCATATGGGCCGAGGCCAGACGTTTCAAGTATGCTTAAAAGAGGACAGAACTTTTATCTACTCTCATACATCTGCTATAGATAGTACATTCTACAGGCAGCAGTTGAGAAAGATGAAAGATTCTTTACTGACCACATTTTAGCAGTGGGAGTTTTGGCTCTATTATAGAGATTTTTCCCCACTGCACAACGGGGAGGGGCTTGCCTCCGCCTCTCCCCATCTTTTTCAAAATAACAATTAATCATAAATAGACGAGTAAACTTATGAAAGAAGTAGACTTAACAGTTAAAAAAGAAGACATCGAGAATAGCAAGGATAAGAAAGAAGAAGAAACCGGTATATTTCACTGGAAAGAACAGGATGGATCTTATACTCCAGTTACTGAAATGTCAAAAGAAGACATTGACCGGGCTCGTGAACTTTCTGAATCACGCATGGACAAGCTCCATGACAATATCCAAAAACTCCATTCTCAGATGCACTCGTGGCAGTACCGTTATGAAAAACTTACAGAGGCTCTAGAACAGTCCACAGAAGTAAGTGAAAAGGCAGCTACTCAGCAGAAAGAACTGACTGAATAATTAAACGCCCCTGTGTAATAGCAGGGGCTTTTCTTATGGATGAAGAAAACAACATAGATCTGAAGTTTGCCGTGTGTTACAAGCGTATGATAGCTAAGGTATTGAACGGAAAAGAGACCATTAAAGAGTTCAATATTAATAAAGGTGAAGTAGGCATGTGCCAAGATTATTTAAGATGGACACACGAAGGAGATTCAAAATCAACAAGACATGATTTAATAGCTGACTTAGGAGCACCTATCAAAGGTATACCTAGAAAACCTTCATTACAGATATACCCTATTCTAGGTAAGAAGATCATTAGCAAAGATCCTATTCCGGCATTTTGGGTAAATGGTACGTATGAAGACTACCTAAACAATCACAAATATTATAACCCGGAAGACGAGGACTAGTATGTTTAAATTTTTTAAGCAGTTATGATACATTTTATAAGTAACGAGACAGAATTAGGGTCTGAGATAGATGCGTTTGTCAATAAAGCTACTGTACAAGATGTGTATGATTATTTCCGCAATAAGCCTGAGATACAGGTAGATACTGAGACTGAAGGGTTTGATCCTTATGAAGACAACGTTTTATTACTACAGTTTGGTGATTTTGACAACCAGTTTGTCATTGATACCAGCACTGTTAATATACTTAACTTCAAGGACTTACTGGAGAAGAAAGATAAGCTTTACTTACTGCAAAACGCTAAGTTTGATCTTAGATTCTTCTACCATCAGGGTATTTGGGTTCCCAGGGTATACGATACGTTCTTAGCGGAGTGTATTCTCACTACCGGACTCAAGAATAGACAGTTAGCTTTGGATGCCTTAGCTTCCAAGTACGCTAACGGTAAGCTAAATAAAGCAGTACGAGGTGAAATTCACAGAGGATTATCTGTACGGGTTATTAACTATGCAGCAGAAGATGTTAAGTATCTTAGTAAGATTAAGACCGGTCAAATGGCTCATCTTGTAGATTATGGCTTAGCCAGACGAGAAGATGTTAATGACAAGTATACTGTACTCGGCTTAGAGAATAGAGTTGTACGTGCTTTTGCTCATATGGAATACAATGGTGTAGGTATAGACCAGGATCAGTGGAAAGAAACATCAGCTGAAATAGAACAAGAGTTTGGTTATCAGCGGGATAAGCTAGATGATTTAGTCATACAGTCCGACCGGTTGGGTAAGTTTGTACCTTCCTATAGTCAAGGAGATTTATTTGGTTTTGAGAAGAGAAAAGTAACTATCAATTACAATTCTCCTCAACAGAAGGTTCAGTTACTTAATCTCTTAGGTATTAATGTAGACTCTTCAGCAGATCCTATACTCCAGAAGTATCAAGACCGGCATCCGATAGTGAAAGAACTACGTGAGTTGAATAAGCTTAGTAAGCTCTCATCCTCATTTGGTTATTCTTTACTCGAAGAAGCTTATAAGCCCCAGACTGGACGATTTCATCCAGAGTACTGGCAAATACTGCAGACAGGCCGTATATCCGTTAAACAGCCTAATACTAATCAGATTCCTGCCAGAGGTAAGTTTGGCCCTCTTATAAGAAAAGCTTTTGTTGGCCGGCCGGGGTGGAAGATAGTAGGCGGTGACTATGCAGCTATGGAGCTTAGAGAATTAGCAGAGTTTAGTCAAGATCCGTTGTGGCTTAAGATTTTCAACGAAGGTTTAGACCTTCATACAGTCTTATGTGCAGAAACGTTTAACATACCTGAGTCAGAAGTCAGAAACCCCTATCCTAAGAATCCGGCCATTACCTATAGAGATATTCAGAAGACTATTAACTATGGATTAGCTTATGGTATGTCGTCTAAGAAACTAGCATCTACTATGAATGTGCCTAAAGAAGAAGCTCAAAAAGTTATTGATGGGTTCTTTGCTAAGGTTCCGTATGTAGATCAGAAGCTTTCTAAATTTGGGAAGTTTGCTATGGATAAAGGGTATATAAAGACAGCTCCTCCATATGGTAGAATAAGATGGTTTCCGGGGCATGAAAAAGCCTGGGCTACTCAAGATTCTTATACTCTTGGCAAGATAGAAAGAGCTGGCATGAATACTCCTATTCAGGGTACTAATGCAGACATCACCAAGTTAGCTATGGTTAATGCTTTTGAAGATATAGAAGAGAACAACTACCCGGCTAATATTGTTTTATCTGTTTACGATGAGCTTCAGACAGAAGCAGAAGACTCATTTGCAGAGGAGTGGAAGATTAGACTAGAAAAACATCTAGTTGATGCAGCTCAGATAATTATAACCAGCGTACCAGTTATCGCAGAGTGCGCTATAACCGACCATTGGGATCACTAAAATATGAATGACCCTATAGTAACACGATGTATAGTTTGTGAACAACTCACAAATTCAGATGATGAAGGCCGGACAGATGTAATGAATACATACACAGATGGGCCTTGTATGAAGTGTGTCAATGAGATAAAAGGCGGCAACTTCTTATTTGTGCTTATATCAGATAAATCTGATGAGGAAAGGATCAATAGATTACATCAAACTTGGATAGTGCCTATAGAAGAGGTACAGCAAGAGTTTGGTGATCTTGACCTATTTAATGATGAACGTGTAGTATTTATAACAGAGTCTGAAGCCTTAGATGTAGGACTTCTGGACGAAAGAATCACAGATCCGGAAACAGGAATTCGATACGATCAAATGGATAATAAAAATGGACAATAAACCTATAGAAAACGTAGATATCATTGGTGAAGAAGAGGCAGAAAGAATTGCCAGTGAGTTAAAAGCCAACTCTCAGGCTTATGAGGGAGAAGAAATAGTTAATACTCTCGATAAAGACTATCCTACTAGTATAGAAGACGCTGTAGAGCAGATAGAAAAACTTCAATGTAGAATTGAAGGGCTTGAGGAAGTCATTAGGCATAATAAAAACTCTTATCTTAGAATGAAGAGAGAATATCACAGAGAAGCTTACTACAGACATTTAGAGAATATAGAAAGATTGCATAAAGATATTGGCTATGAGTAATAGATTACCAGAGCAAACAAAAATGGTAAGTATGTGGGTTTCTGATGAAACTAAAGAGAAGGTAGAGAAAGCTCAAGATCCGGAAACCAAAGAAAGAATTTTAGCAGACTATGCCTCTAACACCTTAGGTCTAATGAAGTCACAAATTGAAGAGCTAGATGATGAAGTAGCTAGATATAAAGGATTGATGGCTGGCTTTAAATTAAAGTTTAAAGAAGTTAAGAAAGCTCACATAGATGAGATGTATAATGTGTGGGAAGATGCTGATGAGGAGATCAGTAAACTATCTGCTAAATGTGATAAGATAGTAAATGTACTTGATCCTGTAGAGGCTAAGTTAAAAGCTATTAACAAGTCTCTTAACGGTATAAATATACACCGTCTGGACAAGCTTTTAGAGACTCTTAGAAGCATAGATAGCCTCAGTAACAAGAATAAAGGCATGATAGAGTTTCTTATAAAGCACTATGAAGAATGAGCCAGACTAATCTTTTTCAAGCTAATGTATCGCAGGGAGGAGATGATCCTACCCGTACAGCCAGGCAGGTAGAGATAGTAGATAAGTGGCAAGCTAATCGTGGTAAGGGCACTCTGGAAGCAGTTACCGGATTTGGTAAGACAAGAACAGCTTTAATGGCTGCAGAACGTCTTATTAATAGTCCTAATGCTAAGACTCAGAGAGATCTTACGGTTATTGTACCTAGTATAGAACTTAAGAAAGACTGGGAAGAGAAGTTAAAGTATTACGATTTTCCTAGCCGTGTATTTGTAGTTAATACATACATCAATATATATAGCCTAGAATCTCCTAGAGAAACATCACTGTTGGTACTTGATGAGTTTCATCGGTATCACTCACCTGAACATGGCAGAGTGTTTGAAGCTACTAACTATAATTTTATATTTGGTACTACTGCTACTATAGATGACACAGATCCCAAGTTCATTAGAATGAAAAAGTTGTGTCCTATTATAGACACAGTTAGTCTAGAAGAAGCTACAGCTAATAACTGGGTAAGTGACTATACTATTTTTAATCTAGGCATAGATATGAGTCCTGAAGAAAAGGAATACTATGGCCGGCTAGGTAGACAGTATAATAAGTACTTTAAGACCTTTGACTTTGAGTTTGGAACAGCTATGGACTGTCTCTCTAATAAAGATGCCAGACGAGATTACGCCAGACAGATAGGTTGGGATGAAGGGGCAATTATGACTCATGCTGTTCAGTTTTCTAGAATTGTTCAGAAGCGGAAACATTTTTTGTATGAGTTACCTTCAAAATTAACTGCTGCTAAGGAGATTATAAATAGGTTTTCTGACCATATTTTCATAAGTTTCAGTGAGTCAACTGACTTTGCTGACCGACTTGCAGAAGAGCTCCCAGATATTGCAGTTCCTTACCACAGTAGCCTAGCTACGCTTATCAAGGTAAAAGGAACAGATGAAGTCGTTGCTAAATCCACTAAAGTAAACGGTAAGACCAAGTATAAAGATTTAGACACCGGTATTACCCATTCGTGGGCTAATATCAAGAAGGTATATCCTAAGAAAAAGCTTAAAAGACTAGGTAAGACCAGACGAAGAGACCAGTCTATCAGACTCTTTAAAGAAGAAGATAATGGTATACGTCTTATTAGTACAGCACGAGCGTTAGATGAGGGTTTTAATGTACCCAGAATAAACGCTTCTATTGTAACCTCAGGGTCGTCTAAAACCAGACAGAGTATTCAGAGATTAGGTAGAATGATTAGGCAAGAAGAAGGTAAAAGAGCCTTTCAAGTAGAAATCTACATAAGGAATACACAAGATGAAGTCTGGCTACGTAGTCGACAGAAGGAGTCAATTAACGTTAACTGGATAGACAGAATAGATGAAATAAACATATAACAAGAAGTATTAATGATAATTGAAGTAGATTTTGACTTCTTAGTAAAACATAAGATGTCAATAGAGCAATATATGCTCTGTTACGTCTTACACATGGACAAGCAGTCTATTAAAAATGGAGAGCGTCAAGAACGTAAGAGCGGCTCTCCGGTAGCTATTATTTATAAGTATACAGAGAATGTAGCTCCAATCAGTCCAAGAGGTATGAAAGATCTCATAGATAGAGGATACCTGGAGAAGACTGGCCCTAAGCTTGTACCTGATATGCTAGAAGTGACGAATAAGTTTAAACAGGAAGTATTTAATCACTGGACTAATTTCCAGCAACTCTTTGACATATATCCGGATCGTATAAGCTTTGGCCCAGGTAAACACTCAGCTTCTTTGAAGTCTTTAGATAGGCCTCAGGAAGAAGTGGCCGAGTCTTATACTAAAGTAGTTAGGACTAACAAGAAGCACAAAGAAGTTTTAAAGATCGTGCAGTGGGCTAAAGAAAAGAATCTAATCAGAAAAGGTATTCAGAAGTTTATTTACTCCCGTGACTGGGACATTCTCAAGGAAAAGTATGAGGTTGACTTTACTGACGATACCACAGATAGCTATGAGGTTTTTATATGACAGATAGACGAAATATGATTATTAACTCTGATTATGATGAATTTCTCGACCAAGTTGAGAATGGTATTAGAGGAGATAACACGCTCATCCCGGTAGGATTCTCTAAACTAAATCCACATATCGGAATCGGTAAGGGTATTTACATCATGGTAGGCGGAGAATCTGGTACAGGAAAGACTGCTTTAGTTGACGAGATGTTTGTACTTAACCCGTATGCGTGGTATATGGCAAACAGAGAGAGGACGGATAAGAAGCTCCGTATCATTTACAGATCAATGGAACGATCTAAGACCCATAAAATAGCCAAATGGGTTTGTTTAAGACTGTGGCTTAAGTATAACATCCTTGCAGATGTTCCCACAGTACTTGGTTGGAGAACAGATAGAAGTAAAATTACTCCAGAAGTCTATGCTAAGATAAAAGAGTGTAGAGACTATTTTGAAGAAATGTTTGATGTAGTTCAGATTATAGATGGAGCTACCCATCCAACAGGTATGTACATGCAGTGTAAAGGTATATCCCTGTCTGAAGGTTTTCTTATTAAAAGTAACGATGAAGACATAGTAAAAGTAGATCACAAGAACCCTAAGGGTAAAGTGATTAAGAAGTTTTCTAAAGAACATTACAAGATTACTAAAGGCGGTACCAGAGTTTATTATGAAGAGGTGAACCTTAAGGGTGAGCCAGAGATGATTACTCAATACTACACCAAGTACTATCCTGATAATCCTAATGTCATAAACGTTGTATTAGGTGATCATAATGGTAAGTGGAAGAATGAGCGAGGGTATACTGAAAAGCAAACCCTCGATAAAGCTTCACAGTACTATGGTGAGCTAAGAGATATATATGGTTGGAGTCCTATAGCAGTCAACCAGTTTAATAGAAATATAGCTGATACGACACGGCGAGTTAAACTTGATCTTACTCCTGAGAAACAGGACTTTAAAGGGTCAGGTAATATGTATGAAGATGCAGATTTTGTCTGTGCTATATTTAATCCTGCAGAATCGAATATTAAAGAGTTCAAAGGATATAAAATACCTTTATTTAATAACACAAAAGGTTTTAATAGATTCAGAAGTCTTCATATACTAAAGAATTCATACGGACTAGATAACATTATTACAGCACTCTCTTTTGTAGGAGAATGTGGACACTTCGAGCAAGTCAATAAGCCCAAAGAATTGACTCCGGAAGACACAAAGTATGCTGCTAATCCAGAATTATGTCCCCCTAATCCAAATCAGAAAGTAATTCAACTAATATGAGTAAACTTGTAGGAGTGGCCGGGCCTTCCGGTCATGGAAAAAGTACCTCTTTGAGAAACTTGGATCATACCAAGACTCTCGTGATTAATGTAGCTGGTAAAGATTTCCCTTTTCAGGGATCTCGTAAGCTATACAATAAAGAGAACAAAAATTACCTCGAAGCAACTACGTCTGATGATGTAGTAGCTATACTTAAAAATGTGTCAGCTAAGATGCCTCACATCAACTATGTGGTCGTTGATGACTTTCAGTATATCGTAGGTATGGAATTTGTAGATAAGGCCTTAGAGAAAGGATATGACAAATTCAGTGCTATGGCTCAGCATATGGTAAATATAGTTAAGCCTCAATTGCACCAGAAACTAAGAGATGACTTATATGTTATCATCTTGACTCATGATGAGATAGTAGAAAAAGACTATCAAAAAGAGCGTAAGATGAAGACTGCCGGTAAGCTGGTAGATCAGCATATAACTCTAGAAGGTTTCTTTACAGTAGTATTCTTCACGCAGATTAAGAAGCTTGAAGGCCAGGAAGAACCGTCCTATTTCTTTAGAACAAGAACAGACGGTATTTGTAACTCCAAATCTCCAATGGGTATGTTTGAAGATGCTCTTATACCCAATGATTTAGAACCTATCATGAACAGAATGGAAGAGTACTATGGTACAGACGAGAACAGCTAGTTAAGCTCGTAAAAAGCACTAGCAAACACGATTAATCGTAAAACAACAACATACATAGGATAAATTAATATGGACTTATCACAAGCAACAACGGTAAGAAAAAGCTCAGTACAGACTCAAGATTTCGATCTGAGATACAAGTATTCTAACGGAAAGTTCCAACTTTCTGACCGTTTCTATTCTAACAAGAACATGAACATGAATGGTCTTACGTTTCACCTGATTGAGCATGAAGGAGAAACAGTTCTTCTTGTGTCTATCCGATTAAACGAAGAATCAGTATTCTACAAAGGCAAAGCTGGAGATGCTGATAAAGCTACTGACTTTGCATACAGTGTACTGGAAAACTCTCTGAAAGACTTCAACATGATAGATACAGAGAGTTCAGACCGGTTTGAGAACTTTACACTGAATCCGGTAGGTGAGAATGAAGGTTATTCTTACTTCCAAATTGTACCTCGTGGCGAAGGATCAGATGAAATCGCAGACGAGCCTTCAGAAGAAGTAGAAGCAAAAACAGATCTGACTGGAGAGCCAGTAGACGATTCTTCTCAAGAGGATGAGGCTGAAGAAGCTACGGCAGAAGCAGAGACAGAAGATGCTGTTGCTGAAGGAGAATACGATCCGTTCAGTTAAGTATATTGAGGGGTAGAGATACCCCTCTTTCTTTTAATAATCATTAAAACATAATAAAGATACATATATGAGTAATTTTCAATTTGGTACCAGTAAAGACACTATCCAAGATACATCAGGTGCGCCTAGAATGGCTAACCCTTTTCTTGGCAAGGTTAAACTAGCCGGACTTCCAGAAGTTCGTACTATTAAGGCTAAAGATGGTACAGAGTATCCTAATATCCTTGCATTCACGTTCAAAGCTCAGCCCGGAGAAACAGATGTTGCTGATAATGAAGTAGGCGGGTTTCTTCTAGAGAAACTTGAATGGCCTCCACGTGACGAAGATTCACAAGATAAGGTAAGTAATAAGACCGGCCGTATCGGTTACATCATGTCTAAGTTCTTACCGGAAGAAGACGCCCTTATTGATCCTAGTCAGATTAAATCCTGGGAACACTTTATTGACACAGTGATTAATCGGTTTGAGAAAAATCCTGATTGTCTAAACAACGTAGTTAGAATCAAAGCGCCGGCCAGCGAGTACAAAGGTAAGGTTGACTTTGATATTCCTAACTACAAAGGCTTTATTCAAGCTTCTAAAGAGGATAATCCTCTGGCTTTCTCCAAGAAAGAGACAGCAGCTAACAACAAGTGGCTAGCTACTCAAAGTATGGAAGCAGATAATGCTCCTGATGAAGATGGTGTAAACCTCAACTTTTCAGATGATGACGATCTGTTTTAAATAAAGCATACTAAAGAAGACCTATAAGAAAAAATCAAAGCAAGGCTACAATTATAGTAGTCTTGCTTTTTTAATCATCTCCTATGACTCAATTAGATTTTGGAACAAACAAAGAGACTATTGAAGGTTCTACACTTTGGAGTAGAAGTAAAATTCTATCACAAGTAGGCCAGGAAGAGATCTTTGAACAATTTTTAAGAGTACCTGTAGATTATAGAGGACTGTTTAGAAGCCCTATAAGAGAAGATGAGAATCCAACCTGCTCCTTTAAATGGGTAGATGGTAAGCTATTATTTAGAGACTGGTCAGAATCCAGAGCTAAAGATTGTTTTGATATAGTTAAAGAGATACATCATTGTGATTTTTATACAGCTTTAGAAGTAGTTGCTAAAGAGTTTAATTTAACACATAAAGATCCTAGACAGGGTTATACTCCTAAGACAGACTTATCCTTAGAAAGCTATGAGAGGCATAAGAATAACGAGAAGAGTATCATAGAGATTAAACGACAGCCGTTTACCCCTCAAGATGTGAGATACTTGAAGCAGTACCATTTAACAAAAAAGATTGTAGACTATTATAATGTGTTTGGTGTGAAAGCCGTATGGTTAAACGGTAGATTGTTTTATACAAATTCTATTGATAAACCTGCAATAGCATATTACTTTGGTTTAGACGATAAAGGACGACAGAAGTGGAAGATATACTTCTATAAAACACGAGACTCTTGGAGATTTATAGGAAATACAAACAGAATTAATGGGTGGGTACAAATACCTAGAACTGGAAAACTGCTAGTCATTACGAAGTCTTTAAAAGATGTGATGTGCTTAGCTAAATTTGGGATACCTGCAATAGCTATGCAAGGAGAGTCTCAGATTCCATATGATTATATTATTGAAGAGCTTAAAGAAAGATTTGATATTATTTACACACTAATGGACTATGATAGAGCCGGTATAAACGCTGCTTGGAAGATCAAGAAGCTGTATGATATACCTGCTATGTTTTTCAGAGACGAGTATGATGCTAAAGATTTTTCAGACTATCTTAAAGATAATGGAGTGGAAGACACTCAAAAGATAGTAGAGCAAGCACTGACTCACATAGGCCTAGATCCATCTGAATTTAAGCTACCCTTATAATGAATCCAATTCAAACATTAACGATATCAAAGTATATTAAGAAGGTGCAGATGTCTAAGAAGCGCCGGAAGAAGTATTACAGACGACAAAAAGGTAAATGGAAACCCAGAGATCTACCCCCTACCTATCAGGATAAAATAAATGTAGGAGACTGGAGTGTAGATAAGAAGGGCTATTTACGTATAGAAGATGGCACTAAGAAAGTAGCTAATCCACAGGCAGCTGGTACTCCCAGATATGAGAGTTTATCTGGAAATAGCTTTATGGCCGGCTTTAATAGCTACCACATTAGACGTAAGCTAACGGGTGAACTCAAGAAGTTTTACACACCGTTTGTTAAAGATCAGCTAAGACCATTTAACCCTTCAGAAATACCCCTCATAATTACGTGGGACTTTTATACTACCACAGGAAAGGTAGATTGGGACATGGATAACATGTTCTTTTATTGGAAGTATTTACAGGATGTATTAGTGAACGAGAACATCCTGCCTAATGATACTATTCAGTATATAACTTTCCCCCCTTCAGGCAGATTACGTCCGGTAAAGAAATGGAGTGATCGGAAGTTTGTCTTTAAATTTTACACAGACTCTAATAAAGAGTTAATTACTCATTTTAAACAAGAAGGCTTATTACTATGACAGATGCAGCGATAGCCCATCAGGATATGAACCATACACCGGTATCCTATTCAGCAATGAAGAAGTTCCGGGAAGGTGGTATTCATAATTATTACCGTTACAAAGAGCGTGAGCTAGACGAAGTAACATCAGACAGCCTGGATCTAGGCACACTAATAGACGAAAAGCTTCTTAATGAAGCAAAATTTAATGATAAGTTTGTCATACAGACATCATCTGCTCCCTCTTCATCTAATCAGATAAAGTTTTGTGAGCATGTGCTTAATGCAGCAGATGTAACTGACGATGTGCTAATGGAAGCTTACCGGATTAGCTATGCTAACCCTCCTAAAACAGATAAAACTCTGTTAAAAAAGGCTAAAGAAGTTTATGAGGCTAATGAAGCTTACATAGAAGAAGCTCCTAATCTTGTAGGTAAGAAGACGTATTCAGAAGATGACTCTTTTGCTCTTAATCAGATTAAGATGAACATCATGGGTCACAAGAAGCTTGGGCCTATATTTGATGCTATCGACGGTAACAGCTATGATGGTATAGAAGTTATGACTCATATAAAGCTAGAAGGGATGATGCACGGCCTTCCTATTAGAGGAGAGCTTGATTTAGCTATCATTAACCATACTAGAAAAACTGTCAGTGTACAGGATCTTAAGAGTACTTATGTGCACTTGCCTAATTTTAAATATCAGGTAAGGAGTAACGATTATGTGATGCAGCAAGTTATCTATGAACAGCTAGCTCTGCAGAATATAGTTCCGGAAGGTTATGAGTTACTAAATCCTAAGTTTATTGCTGTAAAGACATCCGGTAGTTATGATGTAGCAAGTATATCTATTCCTTCAATTTGGATGGAACAAGAAAAGACACAGCTGAAAAAAGATTTTGAGCTACTTAGCTGGCATTACGCTAGTCGTAAATTCAAATATGACAGGGAGTACTATGAAGGAGATGGTACTATAGAATTAGAGTTCCTGGAAGACTTGGACAAATGGAAAGCCAGCGTAGAGCATCAGCTCTCTTAGGGCAATCTTGGGGAGAATTCTTACATAGGGAATTCACTAAGGATTATATGCTACATATAGGTAAATCAGTGGCTAAAGCTAGAAAGCTTGTCACTGTTTATCCTGATAAAGACTCTGTGTTTCGAGCTTTTAAGCTCTCTCCTTACAGAAATACACGAGTCGTAATTGTAGGACAAGATCCTTACTACAATGGACAAGCAGATGGGCTAGCCTTTAGCTCTCAGAAAGAAGAGATACCTGCTTCTCTTGAAAATATATTCAAAGAAATAACAGGAGACTTAGATATAGAGGTAAAACAGTCACCAGACCTTACCCGGTGGGCTGAACAGGGTGTCTTGTTATTGAATAGCCATTTAACAGTTAATAAAGGCCAGCCAGCCTCACATTCTAGGTTAGGTTGGGACAGGTTTACAGGTCGGGCTATTAAAGCTCTAGGCCTGTGCCCTGTTCCTACTGTTTTTATGTTATGGGGAAATCATGGTAAGAGTTTAGAACATCTGATAGAACCCTCTAATCACTTGATACTAAAAGCGGCTCACCCGTCTCCCAGATCAGCTTATAAGGGATTCTTTGGGTGCAATCATTTTAGTAAGTGCAATACCTTTCTAACAAACAATAACTTAAAACCAATAAACTGGACATAATTATGCAACTAAACGATATAACAGTAGATCTAGACGTTATAGATGTTGACAACACTGGAGATATAGCTACACAATCCTATACACTGCCTCTGACAGGTAAAGTGCCTGTAGATAATGGTCTTATGATGATTTACCAATCTCCTAATTTCTTTGGGTATGCAGTAACATTTGGGGCGTTCTATAAAGATAACACCAAAGAAATAGATTCATCTCCATCTGCATCAGTCTCTTGTAAAGCTTCTGTATGCTCTCCTAATGACGAGTTTGATAAAGGTCTGGGTATTCAGATTGTTATTGGGCGTCTCGTACAAGATGAAGATTGGGATAGTATAGTGGTCTCTAAGACTAAGGAAGAAGTAGAAGTAAGCCTTAATGCATCTGTTCAAAATGCAGCTGCTGAGCTAGCAGAATACCTGCACCACAGAGATGAATGTATGGCTATGTTTGACATGAGTCAAAGGACTGTCAACAATAGTCTGGAAGAGCAATTTTCTAGGTTCAAATAAAAACCGGTTAAAGGGGGCTCCTGGCTCTCTTTTCTTTTAACTAATCAAAATACTATGGGACTACAAGAAAATTTTAAAAACGAAGCTAGGGAAAACTTAACAGCAAAATTTAAAGACCTTTGGGAAAGAACCCCTCTAAGGGCATTTAATGGCACTACAATAAATGTAAGTCTTTTACAAAGGAAGCTTTCTACTGCTTCTGGAAACATTTCTTTTTGTGCTTTTCATAATATCTCTAGAGACGCCTATATAGACGACAATTTATCTGAAGAAATAAGTAAAGTAGAAGATAGATTTTACCAAAAAGTTAACAACATGGAGGATTGATATGATTACTGACTTAATGATTGATATTGAAACACTTGGCACTAGTCCGGGAGCAGCTATACTTAGTATAGGAGCAGTTCCTTTTAACCTAGTGACAGGTGAGGTTTCAGGTAACCACTTTTACGAAAGAGTGAATTTAAAGAGTTGCCTAGCTGCAAGACTAAGGATAGATGCAGATACTTTAGCGTGGTGGTTAGATCAGTCTCAAGAAGCCCGAGATCAGGCGTTTGGAGATATGATAATATCCAAGCCTATTTATAGGGTATTTAATGAGCTTACTGAGTTTATCCTTAGATATAACAGCCTTGAAAATATTAATGTGTGGGGGAACTCTAACAGGTTTGACTTAGGTATACTTGACGCCGGTTATAGGGCAGTGGGTAAATCGTATCCTTGGAGCTTCAGAAATGAACGAGATGTAAGAACATTGGTTCATTTTGCTCCTCATATTAAGGAGGAAATGGAGTTTGAAGGTACGGAACATCATCCTATACACGATTGTCACCATCAAATCAAGTACTGCGTAGAAATAGCTAAAACTTTATACAAACAATAATTATGACAACTTTATACACTAAAGACTCAACTGATAACATTCGGTTCTGGACTATCTTAACAGAAGGCTCTGATATTGTGCAGAAATCAGGCGTAGTAGGCACAGATAATCCGGTAGAGCATCGTAAGACCGCTAAGGCTAAGAACGTTGGCCGGGCTAATGAAACGGCTCCTGAAGAACAGGCTATTTCAGAAATGGAAAGTAAGATTAAGGCTAAAAAGCGTAAAGGTTACTTTGATACTAAAAAAGAAGCAGAAATTACTGAAGTTATCGAGCCTATGCTTGCTAAGTCTTATGGTAACCATGCTAAAAAAGTAGTCTGGGATGACGAGAAGAAGCCTGTCTATGTCCAGCCTAAATTAGATGGTATGAGATGTCTGGCTATTATTCGTAAAGATAAGATCACTTTGATGTCCAGAGGAGGTAAAGAGATTACCACTCTTGATCATATTAAAGCATCTTTGGATCCTATTAAATCCGATATGGTACTTGATGGAGAGCTTTATGCTCATGGAAAATCTTTCCAAGAGAACATGAAACTCATCAAAAAGTATCGTGAAGGTAAAACAGAGGAAGTGACGTACCATATCTATGATACCATATCGGACGCTGATTATTCATACCGCTATGGTGTGATTCAACGTGTAGGTAAGAAGCTGGACTCTGCTAACATAAAGATAATAGAGTCTCGTCTAGTTACTTCAGAAGCTGATCTAAGGAATTTCCATGCAGAATTTCTGGCAGAAGGGTATGAAGGTACGATGATCAGACATAATACATCTGGTTATAAGATAGGCGGTAGAAGTGCTGATCTTCTCAAATACAAGGACTTCTTAGATGAGGCTTTTGAAGTAATAGATGTAGTTCCTGCAGACGCCCGACCAGAACACGGTATTGTTGTATGTTCTATAGAAGACCTAATCTTTAGGGCTCCTCTTAAGGGAAGTCATGATGAGCGTGAAGCTCTCCTTAAAAACAAAGAAGATTTTATAGGCCAAAAGGCGGAAATACGATTCTTTGAACGCACAGATGCTGGAATTCCACGATTCCCTGTCTGTGTAGGCTTCCGGTTAGACAAATGATTACTTCAAAAGAAGTTCTGGAAGAAGAACTCTCAGAGCTTCAAAAAAAGTTTAACCCGCACGCTGAGAATTATACTGAGTGGAGTAAGCAACGATCTATTAGAGATCGAATGCGGCAGATAAAACGACAACTCTTAAAATTAAACAACATGAGTAAGCTAAAATTTCCAAAAGAACTACGAAGCCAATGGTTAGAAGCTCTCAGAAGCGGAGACTATGAACAAGGTTCGGAAGTGCTAAGAAATAAGTCATATACTGGAAAATACGAGCATTGTTGCTTGGGGGTCCTGTGTGAAATTACAGGCATACCTTATGATAGTGATGCAAGTGCCCCTCTTAGCGGTTTGGGTGATGGTATATCTACAAAAGAATTGGAGACTCGCTTAAAGCAAGTGGGTATGCCTGACTTCATGATGGCAAAGTGGAAATATAACCTCAATTTACGGGTTAAGGAGCCAAAGCAAGACTTAGATAGCTTTGCTACAAAGAAAGACTTTGTAACAGCTTTGGCTACTATGAATGATGCTATGGACATGTCTTTTAGTGATATTGCCGATTATATTGAGCGAGTGACGGAGCCTGTATAATGGGTCGTAAAACTATAATACTTGAGAACGAGTACTCTGTAGATGACGAAGTTGAGTCATTTATGGAGGACTTTCCTCAACTCTTTGGAGAAGTTGAAAAGCTATTAGGAATACAGCATTCTAGCTTTAAAACTATTAGTCGATATATAGACGAAGGAGATATAGTACTATTTAATAGTACCTTCTTATATAAAGACCAACTAGAAGAGTTTATGGAAAGGTTTGCTAAACTGCCTTTTAAAATAACATTCTACGTAGGGAACTTAGAACATCATATAGAGGAGTGGTTAGATACCCCTTCTTTCTATTGGTCAGATCGAACTCTATTATTTACCCACCTTGGCCGGTGTTTTAAAAGGCATAGAATTTACACGTTTAAGAAAGATGTAGAAACTGAACTTGTAAAAGATAATCACAGCAACTATACCAATAAAAGATATAGGTATAAAGTTGGAAGAGTCTCTTTTGATCATGAAAAGAAGATTACTAATGTTAATAAATGGATGACAATCAATGGCACTTAATTTATTTTTTAGGCCAGACATCACGATGGTTAAATGGCTAATAGAGTATTCTGACGGTAGATTTATCATCGACATAGGGTGCGGAACTCACATGCACCTTTTAAAACTCTTACAGGGTATAGGATATAATAAGATAATGGGGATAGACCCCGCTATAGACTATACTAGCTACATGAAGATGAGACTTCTTAGCAATAAGGATGATTATATTCAAGTTCTCCCTTGGAGGATACAAGAAAGGCCTACTATGATACAGGAAATGGGTAAAGATGCTTTATTACTCTTTGCCCGGCCATCTCACGGAGGCTTTGTAGAAGATGTATTAGACTTTAAGGCTGAAGGTCAAGAAGCTCTTTACATTAGTAAGGAAGAAAACATAGATCAATATAATGATCTTGGAAAATACGTAGAACAAGCAAAAATAATCGAACATAAAGGTACGTCGGAGGACGATGAGAAGGTATGGACAATAATATAGAAGAACAATTACAACAATTTCAGACTTCATTAATAGAAAAAGCTGTAGATACTCTTAAAGATATTAGGGATAAGTATATGCTAGCAGTCAAAGATGCAGGCGGTATCAATATCAGGGTAGAACGGCCTCTACATACAAGATTCAAGGAGCACTATTTCGAGTTTGAAATGGATAGAACTATGGATAGGTATGAGTTTGAAGTCTTTCTGATAGAAGAAAAGAGCCTTTCCCTCAGACATCCCTCAGAAACTAGCCTAGACAACTATGAAGATTGGGACTACGTGATAAAATAATAACACTAGTATAGCCGATTTATTAGCTATCGTAAGAGTAATTTATAACAAAGAAATAAAACAATGATACTTATAAAAATTGCAGTAAGCATAGTGCTAATTTTATTCATAATAGTTGTGCCAGCTTCTATAGTTAATAAGGCAGCTAAAGTAGTATTAGAGTGGAATATGTCTTGGATAGAAGCTTTCAGATTAGTTTTTGGAGAAATGTCTGCAGCAGACATCTTTTGGTCTTGTATAGCTATATTATTCTTTACAGGATGCCTGATTCTTTTGTGGAGTTAATTTTAATTTAAAGGTAGGTAGTGCAGACTTCTAAATGTCAATTAAAAGGAGAGAGGGTAACCTTTCTTCTTTTTTATTAATAATTAGCTACCTAACAATAACATAAACCAAAACACTGAGAAAATGATACATGAATTACAAGAAATAGATGAATGGGAAGTGGGCGACTCAATAGAAGTCTGCGGGACACTATGCAAAAATCCAAATGATGCGTGGGTTACTTTTATAAGTGGGTGGTATTCATCAGCACCTAATGAACCAGTCGACCCTACAGCAGATGCAAAAGAGATGTTTGAGAACTACCCTTTTTTATCTTTTCACTGGGAAATGCAGGATTTGGTAGATTTTATTAACTGTAATTTTACTGAATAGGTACACAACAAGACTTTAGAAAAACAACCAATACCAACCAAACCACGATACTATGAAAAAATATTATAAATCAGGTTCGGAGAACATCACATATTATAACCCTGTCAGCCCATCAAGTTTAATGGACTGGGAAACGTCAGATGGGTTTGTGGTCAACGTAGACTACCAAACAGGCGCACGTGAGTATTTTGCAACCGAGATAATTGGGGGCAAAAAGTTATGGGTATTGAAGCTTGTCAATAGTGAAGAGATAGAAGTCAATTGTGCGTATATCGTCAGTATCAAGCCCGTACAATTTACACGGG
>Ga0307983_1000496_pt1 | contig 20025 bp, 20 predicted proteins | sample OrgLakmetagen991_FD_201845 | JGI IMG/M metagenome (GOLD analysis project Ga0307983, IMG submission 201845) | Saline water microbial communities from Organic Lake, Antarctica - #991 | ecosystem: Environmental > Aquatic > Non-marine Saline and Alkaline > Saline | place: Antarctica: Organic Lake...
TTTTGGAGCTACCACGGTATGTCTTTATATTTATACGTGCAGACGACCGGGCCGCCATTTTTCGGGTCCGAAGTCGACCCAAGCGACCCCCCCCTGGAGGTGTGACAGATCCCACGGCCTTGGTGATTCCCAGTGCCTGGGTAATGACCGACGGCTTTCATGAGCCGTTCAGTCTCCAACGCGCATCCAGTCTCCTTATATGTGATGTGGTCTTTCGGCTCACCCTTGCCAAGCGAGCTCTTGTTTGCAAGTGCCACGCGAAGAGCAAACATCCTTTTTTGCGGCAGGTTCAAGTGTGTGTAGTGCTCCTTCAGCACGGCGTTGGGCTTTGAGTCTAGGATCGAGCGTCGCTGGTCCGGATGAGTCAACCTCCACAAAGCAGCGAGCAGGGATTCCCGTTTTTCGTACAGGACATTGGGTATACCTTCACCTGGCTCCGAGATTAGTTCGGCTTCTTCCCCAGGCCACACTTGGCAACGGTCTGGCGGTACGCTGACCATTTTGCCGAGATGGTTCATCTCGACCGGAGCCAGGCCCGGCTGGTTGAGGTAGAAGCAGCCGCCCGTCTCTGGGTCAAACTTGCCTCCCGACTCGTTGCAAAACACGCTGGGTGTCGGGAGCGCCAAGTCGCGGGCCGACTCGTCGATTACGTCTTGCATGCGAAACGTGCATGCGTCCTCGTCAAACGACTTGGCGTACGCGGTTTGCACCCCCAGCCCAAACGCTTGCTTTTCCTCCATGCTGAGCTGATTCCATCGCTCGAGAAGAACGTAGTCCGAGCTCCGCGGGGACCCTTCCAGGTCCATCAACTTCCAGCCGAGTTCGATCGTGGCAGCCCGACGCGTTGGGGTCATGACCTTCCAAACTGTTCTCAGCAACCAATCCGAGTAGTGCACAAGCTCCTTCTTGTCAACCACTTGTTTGGTTTTCCCGTCGACGACCACTTCGTCAAACAGTTGATCCGCAATGGGCCACGCACTGCATCGAGGCACGGCCTTGGACCATGGGCGAGTTCCAAACGTGACCCGAAGCCCTTCCATCCCGGTTGCTCCTCTGTATTCTTGCATGTCGCTTGCAAACTGGGATTGATGGTTGGGATCACCAACCCCCCAGTCATCCCACGTCGAGGGCTCGATTGCACACGCTGCTGGATCGAACCAGTTTGGGTAAAGCGCTTGTGCCCCAACCAAAAACGCCTTAATCGTACTGTTGCTCTGAAATGGCAAGGCGACGGGCTCATTAGGTTTGAGGTCGTCCCCCGACGTTGCAGTATAGCGTTGTACCGTCCTAGGATCATCGCGCGAGTACTTCAAAGGATCGCGTTCTTCACCCGTTAATCCATATCCGGCCTCGAGAATGGCGTCACGGTTCGGACCGTACCACAAGCGAGAATGACTAGTCACCTCGTCTTGCGTTGGTTCGTACTCGATCTCGTATCCTGGCTTGCGCAACGTCTCGTCTTCGCTGCTCGGATCGCCTGCCCTTCGGTCGCGCACGTACGGGCACTGGCGGGGTCTTGCCGCTGACTGGCGGCGAGGCACGGGGGCTTGGGCCATGGCTCGTCTTTGACCACCTCCCGCCTGGCACATAAATTGGCTACCAACCCCAGTTTAGCGGCCGAGGCGCGACGGGCCGGGCGTGGTGGGCAGCGGGAACGTGACTATCCGCGTGGCAAACCGGCTCAGCTCGACGTCGTGCGTCACCAGAAGCGTCGTCCGGCCCTCCATGATCGACGCGACCAGGGCCATGGCGCGATCCCGGGTGGCAGGGTCGAACGCGGCCGTGGGCTCGTCCAGCAGGAGCAAGGGCGCATCGCGCCGCAGAAAGGCGCGCATGAGCGCAATGATCTGCCGCTGCCCGCCCGACAGGTGCGACCCGCCCTTGCCGACCGGCGTGTCGAGCGACGCAAAGTCAATCTCGAAGCGGTCCAGGAGCGCCTGCACCTCCTCGCGGGACGCCCCCGTGCCAAACGCAATGTTCTCGTAGACCGTGCGGTCAAACAGGTCGGGCCGCTGCGGCACCAGGACCACGCGGCTGCGGAGCACCCGTGCTTCCGTGGCGCTGACCTCGACCCCGCCCACCGTGACGCTGCCGGCCTCGTACGGCAGGTTGCCCATGAGCAGCGCCAGCAGCGTGGACTTGCCCGTCCCGTTGGGTCCCCGAAGCAGGACCCGCTCGCCGTGCGCCACCGTCAGGTGCACGCCGTTGTACAGGGGCGGGGCCGGGGCCGGGTCGTAGCGGGCCACGACCCCCCGGATCACCACCGTGCCGTCGGCAGGCGCGTCGGTCAGCGTCCCGTCCGGGGCCGCCACCTCTTGCGCTGCCAGGCTGGTCAGGTACTCGTCGGTCTTGGTCAGGGTCCCCACGTTGGTGGCCAGCAGAGCCGACTCGCGCGACACGTCGTCCAGCGCAAAGACGGCAAAGGACATGATAAACCCGACGCTGGCGACAGTCCCGGGGCTGATCTTCCGGGTGCGCGCCAGCCAGACGGCCAGCGCCAGCACGCTGCCCATCAGGGCCAGGTAAAAGGTGTCAAAGGTAACCCGCGAACAGGTGACGGAGAGCAGGGCCCGCCGCTGTTGCCTCGCGAGCTGGTCGCCCACCACCGCCAGGCGCGCCATCTCGGCGCGTTGCGCGTCGTTGGCGTGGACGTTGGCCATCTGCGAAAGCATGTCCGCGGTCGCCTCGGCCGTGGCGTCGGCCAAGCTGTCGGTCAAGTGCGCTTGGCGAAACGTGTGCCGGAGCTTGCGCGTCGTTACAACCGCAAACAGGACGAGGCCCAGAAGGAGCAGGCCGCCCAACGCCGGATGCACCCAAAACAGGTACGCAGTCGTCACGAGCATGGCCAGGGTTGCAGGGACAAAGTGCTCCCGGCACTGCGTCGCCAGCATGACGGTCGTCAGCGGCACCTTGACCAGCTTGGACATGACGTCGCCCACGCGCTGCTCCACGGGCCGCCGGCGAAACGCGTCCATCACCCGCAGCACCACCCCCGTCCGCATGTGGGTCGTCAAGCCGGGCATAAACCGGCGGTCGGTCAGGTTGTTGGCCAGGCTCAGCGGCGGCAGCGCAGCCCACAGGAGGAGGGTCAGGAGCAGGAACCGGCGCGTGATCAAGGCGGGGTCCCCGCTGGCCACCGAGTCGACAGTGCGGCCGAGAAAGTAGCCGCTGCCGACATACGCCATGTTGATGGCCAGCATAATGACCAGGTACAGCAGCAGCAGGCGGCTGTTGGCGCGCGCGTACGACCTGATCATGGCAACCACCCCCTGGGTCCGCCGGCCGCCTCGCCGCGTCTTGCGCGTTTTGCGCGCCTTGGGCGCGGTGGGGACCATCCCGTCATCGAGGGCGGCGCCCTCGGCAGCGCCGCTCGAGTCGATCGGTGGCATCTGCGTCTTTCCCGCGGAGGAGAGATCCGCCGACTCTTTGTCGGCGGATGCCATCAGCCCGCGCACGCCCTTGGCCGAAACCCCGCGCTTCATCGCGTTGCCTTCAGTCGCCCTGTCGAGCAGCGGCCTGGGTCCTTGCGGCCGGCGGCGCGCCCGTTCCTGGATTGCCAGGCCCGTTTCACAAGTGACGTGTGCCGTCGGCAACACACGTCACTGCGGTTGAAGAGCGGTAGATCGGCTGGTGGAAACCCGGGCAGGCGTGTAGTTAGTTACTCGCAACCATGAACCATGTCGCCTTGAGCGTGTTTGCCGCACCCCAGCTTGCCAAGGAACTCGCAGCCGCCGTGCAGGCGCGAACCTCGGTGACATCGCTCAAAGACGAGGTGCGCATATTGGTGGAGGTAGCGAGAGACGTGGGGTATGTCGACGGGCCGAGGGTGCGCCAGGCCATGAGCGCGTACCGCGCGATGTGCGAGGCCGCATCTCTACAAGTGGTCAAGCTGTTGATATTGAATGTGGTGCGGCCCCTGCGGGACGCGCACAGCCCTATCATGGTCGTCGCCAACCGCCGGACCACCGATTCGGTCGCGTGGAAAGGCGTCTCGGTAGAAGACGCCTTTTGGGCACCATGGAATACTGCATGGACAGGCGACGAGGAACTGCACCCGAGTCAACGTTTCTTTTTGCGCGAGATTGTGAAAAACCTGGTTGATCGAGACGCTGTTCGTATGAGGGTGTGGGGCCTTTTGTTACCGGACGCCCACGCTGTTCCGCAGCTGCGTGAGCTGACAGTCTCACTGCCAGGCTCGTCAACCAGCGAAGACGTTGAAGCGGTCAGGGCCTGGCTGCGGGCTTGGCACACGAGCGCCTCGCGCTGCTTGACGGACTTTGCACTGTTCATCCCAAGGGTGGAACCGTGCCGATGGCTGTCCACCCCCACGGCAAGTTTGATGCAGCCCTCGCTTCCGCTTGCCACCGTCGTAATGGCGACGATCGGCCACGGGTCATTCCAGCTATTTTCCAGCTGGCATCAGAAGAAAGATAGAACGGGCTCCCGCCTGGCACCCGCAGTCATGGCGTATGGCTTTGGACGCGGGGCCGTCCACTCGCTGGGGAAGGTTACTTGCCATCGGTGGTACGTCGTAAGATCGGGCTCGACCGAGCCACCCACTGATTCGAGCCTCTTGGCAATGGTCACTCTGAAGGGTTCGTCCGACTATCAGCTGAGACATCAAGACTTTGTCTTTCGCCTGCATCCATCGCTCCTGGTCGCGATGTTCGAGGATTCGGTGGTGCGTCTCTCCCCCCGGTTTGGGCAACTCGCGTCGCGACGAGCGCTGCGCCGAGTCGCGTCGGGGCTCGCGTCGGTCCCCCACTGGCAGTCATCCACGCTGACTCGTTGCTTCCAAGCGCCAGCAGCAGCGGAGATGGCGCTGTGCGCTGGCTTTTTTACACGGACCGGCATCCCGCTGCCGAAGGAGGTGCTGTGGGCGATCTACCATCCTCTTGTGATAGCAGAGCTGAGGGGCTGCTCAAATTAACGCCCTGGTCCATTTGTCAGGGCTGGTCCATTGTCAAGGAATGATAATGTTCACGTAGTCTGCCACCGGCTGACGGCACACGGGGCACTTTTGAGTTTGAGCGCGGGCGTGGCAATCCAGGCAGTAGACCAAGTGTCTGCAGGGAAACGCTGCCATGCAAGGTTGGTTGTCCAAGCACGCCACGCACTCGGCAACCTCCGCCTTGCGATCGGATGTGGTGACCATGGAGGACGCGTTTGCGGCAATGCCAATCGCCGGCGACCGCCCCCCGTCCGCGGCAGTGGCCGTGTGGGCAGCGGGGTGGCCCGCGGCACGGGCTGCCGGGGGCCGCCGGGAGGCTGCTTGATTTCGGTCGCGCTGCGGCGTTGCGTCGGCGACCGGGGCAGAAACGATCCCCATCGTTTGGACCTGCAGGTACCGTTCGTCCCGAAAGTCCTGAGCCGCATCCTCGGCGGAGGCCGACCCATGGTCGTCGACGGCGAGAAAGTCTCGGGCCAGCGTCCGCAGCGTCGGGGTTGGTCCGTGACTGACCATCCACTGCAGACGCATGGCCCGGCGCTCGCGCTGCGGGTACCGGACCGTGAGCATACGCTGCCGAAAGGGAACAAAGCCAATGACGTACTCTTCAGAGTGCTCCATGCAGAGCAGGCCTGGGCCGGCGAATCGTGTGCGCGGGGGAAAAGCGCCTTTCCCATTGAGAGGGCCTCGCCCGTTAATTTGAATCGGGCCTACTCAGCCGACCCACTCTCCTCATCCGAGCTCCAGACCGAGTCCCCGTCCCGTCTCGCGCGTTGCCTGACGCCGTCGACCCACTGGACAATGTTGGATGTCACACCAAGCCCTGGTCGGCTGCACATGTCGGCGTGCGACTTGCCGCTGAATGTCATGATGGTGGTTCCCAGGGGCATGGACTCCAAGCACAATGTAGCGTCAGTGTCGTTCGCCCCCAGCAGGCAGAGGCACCGCTTGATCCGCGGCAAGAGATCGTCCCAAAGGGTGCGGGAGGCGGCCTGGAGGTTGGGCCCAAAATACGCCTCTTGCATGGCACGCTTGCTCTCGCCGAGGCGTTCGTGCCGCTTCGCTGGGTCCAAGACCGGAGCGACGCCGATGCAACCTGCGCAGGCGTCTGGAAACGTGCCCGCAATCCAGGCGGCGTAAAACGCGCCGCTCGACTCGCCGCCCACCACAATCGGGACCTCGGAGGAATATGAGCTCCGCAGGTTGTCAAACGCTGCGAGCAACGCGGGCAGCGCTTGCGGCCACGGGTGTTTGGCCCCCTGCGGAAAGTCCACGGTGTAGACATGGCTGTGGCCGTCGGCCGTGAGGGCGTCGACAAAGGGCGTCGACCAGCTCGAGTCGCCCCGCGTAAAGCAGCCGCCGTGAATCCACAGCACCACCGACAGCGCGTCGAGGCCGTTGTTGCCGAGCCGGCGAGTCAGCACGCTCTCCGGCCGCGACAGCTCGGCCAGAAGGCTCGTGGCCGCCTCCGAGACGCCGGGTGCTAGCGCGGGTACGAAGGGCCCTGGGCCGTCCAAGGGAGCGCCGGGGGCGAGCAGGGTCCCTCGCTTGATGTCAATCCTCCAGCTTGCAGACTCGGTGGCGTCGGGCGTCGCGGACGCAGGGCGTTGCAAAGCCCAGGGGGCTCCTGACCAGGCCATGTTGAAAATGATATGCCTCCCCAAGCGCCCGAGGCAACCGGACGCCCGTCAGCGGTCAACGCATCCAACTCCTCTCGTGTGTGCATGACCCGCTCTGCGCTCCCAGGTGTCTCCGCCCAAGACCCGATCCCTTCCCGATGATGCAAGGGGTCGGTCGGTGCAAGAACGCGATTGGTGCCCACGGTGCGCATGGACGCGTGTGAAGGTCGGGGCAAAGTCGGAACTCTTCCGATGGGCCGGCAAATGTAATTGAATCCCCCGTTTGCCCGTTCCGACTCAGCCCGCCGCCACCCTCGCCGCCACCCTCGCCGCGTCAGCCGCCGTGTCAGCCGCCAATTGAGCCGGGCTTGAAGCCAATTTATGTGTCAGGCGGGAGGGGGTCAAAGACGAGCCATGGCTCAAGCTCCCGAGCCCCGCCGCCAGTCGGCCGCAAGACCCCGCAAGTGCCCGTACGTGCTCGATCGAAGGGCAGGCGACCCGAGCAGAAAAGACGAGACGTTGCGCAAGCCAGGACCAGGATTCGAGCGCCGGCCCAATGGGGGCGAGGTGGCCAGCCACGCTCGCTTGTGGTACAGCCCCGACCGTGACGCTATGCTTGAAGCTGGGTACCGATTGATGAACGTCCCGCCCGACGCGTTAAAGTTCCCTGCAGCCCATGAGACCCATATGCGGGAGTCTAAGCACGGATATTATGGCAAGCCAGAGGACTCGTGGGCGTGGCCTGGCCAGCCAATTGGCTTACCGTATCAGAGCGACAAGACCATCAAGGCGTTTCTGATTGGGGCACAAGCGGTCCACCCAGAATGGTTCGATCCAGCGGCGTGTGCGATCGAGCCTACGGCGTGGGAACACTGGGGGGTCCCTCACCGCTATCCTCAATACACGTTTAAACACCACATGGTCAACGACAGAGGGGCAAAGGAGGCGGAAGAGCGTCGGGTCACGTACGAAACTGGGCCTGGGTTCAAGTCCGTGCCTCTCTGCGGTGCGTGGCCTATTGCGGATCAGCTGTTTGACGAAGTGGTCGTCGACGGGGTGACCAAGCAAGTGGTCGACAGGAAGCAGCTGATCTACTACTCGGATTCGTTTCTGAGCACAGTCTGGCAGATCATGACCCCAACGCGTCGGGTTGCCACGATCAAGCTCGGCTGGGAGTTGATGGGGCTGGAAGGGTATGAGCGGGACTCGTATCCTATTCTTAAGCCCATCAATGATACTCTAAGCAGGGAGGAAAAGGAAGCGTTTGGGCTGGGAGTGCAGACTGCGTACGCAAAGTCGTTTGAAGAGAACGCATGCACGTTTCATATGCAAGACGTGATTGACGACGCGGCCCGCGAGTTGGCGCTTTTGGAGCCCAGTGCGTTTTGCCAAGAGTCGGGGGGAAGCGAGTTTGACCCAGAGAACGGCAGCTGCTTCTACCGCAACGAGGCGATGGACTCGAAAACAACGACCCTGCGCGGAAGAAAGGTCACGCTAAAGCCAGACCGTTGCCAAGCATGGCCCGGGAAGAACGCCGACCTACGCATAGGACCTTCGGATCGTATCCTCCCGTCTGTGAAACGGGAACAGCTGCTGGCTGCCTTTTGGAAGTCGACCCACCCGGACCGGCGACGCCTGATTCTACGCTTGGGGCCGGACGCCGAGCTGATGGAGGACTACACAAAGTTGAGCCCTCGGCAAAAGGAACAGTTTGCCACCGACGTGGCACGCCGAGACAAGACGTCGCTCGAATCGCTTGACAAGGATAACCCGGTAGATCACATACAGTACTTGGACGGGGAAGAGAAGAATGGGTGCACGTTGGAGATTGAACGGCTCCTGGGAGTCATCGGTCATTACCCAGGCCCTCCGTACTCGCGTCTGTCGAATAACCTTTGCTTTCAATCCGGCGGGTCGCAGGTTGACCCGGATGGCCCGACTTCTGGTCCGAAAAATGGCGGCCCAGTCGTCTGCAACTATAGAGCCCATTAGTAAGCGTAGCTGTGTGTACCGCGGATCCTCTGAAGGGTGTTTAAACCAAGACGTCGCCTATACCCCTTAAAGCGCAGCCGCAATGGCTGGCCTGACGCAGATCGTTGAGTTGAGGAACCGATGGGCATCACGCGGTACAACCCCGTCGTCGCACTAAACCACCTTTTTACCAGCGGCATTGCGGAAATGAAACACAAGTTGGGTCCATCTCTTCGCGTCGGTTCGGCCAACATCGGAGAGGGCAGGGGCAGCAATGACGCCTCGCGCCGGGTGGCTTGTCAAAGTGGTTGCCAGCGTCCGCGCAACTCAAGTCAGACTTCGTTAAGTGACGTGGGGACATGCTAAACGTGACGTGCCCCGCAAAGCACGCGGGCCCGCTTAAGGACCCTGCGACGCAGTTACGACAGCTGCTGTCGGCAGTCATGGCCGGCTGTGCGTTTGATCTTCTTTACGACTGTGCCAAACACAAGTCGGCCGAGGACCTTCGAGCAACCTACCGCCTCTGCGTGTCGGACGTAGCACACTTTCGTAGCCAGCATGGGCACTGCGACCCGTTTGCCGTGCTGCAACCGATCGTGGGGCTTGACGCGTGGATGAGGTGCGCGCGCCTGGCCTGCGACCAACGGCGCGCGGCGCTCGACCTCGACTTGACGAGCCTCGTGGGCATTGCGGCGGACCTGGACGCTGCGCATCAAAGCGCGGGCCTGATTGTCAGCGCGCTTCCGGCGTGGGTGGAGGTCTTGTTAACGTACCTTTTGCGCCTTGAGACGGACCAGCCGCTGCGCCTGCGCGCCATCAGTGCTACCGATCAGGACATGCGTCAATCCCGAGTGGGCGAGCAGATGGAGTACGTCCTTGCCTGCCTGGTGCAACCCGCCATCACCACCCTCGTCTTCTTGGACAACGTTCGAGCCTTCCTGGTTGGACACCAACATCGCGACAGCGACAGCGTCCTGCGCCGGTTAGGCGACTGGGGAGCGTTGGCCATGGTGGGCACGCTCGATGGTCCGACTCCGGTTGTTCAAGTCGGCAGCAAGTGCCTCGACGCAATGCCGTGCGCGGCGCAAGAGCTTCGGAGCCACACGCTGGCGTTTGCCCGCCATTTGGCTGAAGGGGGCTTGCAATACGAAGCCCCTTGCAAGTCTGTCCACGCCATCGTGCTCACCGTGTCGCCGATCACCCCCGTTCTCTCAAACGCTCGGGCGTGCGAGTCAGCGCAGCCGGTGACCCTGACGGTCGATACCCTGCGAAGCTTGGAGCTTGGGCTAGGGTCGGTGCCGGTCTTGAGGGCCATGCTGGCAGTTGACCCGCAGCGCTCGTGGGTGCTCGTGGTCCGGTCGGAGATTGTACAGGCGAGCGACGAGGTTGTCGTCGCCCCAACGTGCGTGGCTGTGTTTGTGATTGACTTTTAGGCGAACGGCAGCAAGGTATCAAATTGAATTCAGCCACTCGTGCTATTCTGGCAACCAGTACTTGTACAACACTTTGCAGTCCTCAATCAGAGTCTTGCTGAGGGTGTCGCTCGGGCAATCGCCAAAAGCGCCGCATGCAAGTGGATATATGTTGATGTGCGGCCTGGTCCCTCATAAGGATTGCGCGGGCATCTGCTGAGACTGCTCTGGCGGCAAAGTCTGGGAGATGCGAGAGCAGGGCTTGGGCGACCGCTGCTCGACGCGCGTCACACAGGAGGGCGACTTGCTGCTGTTGTTTGAGGAGATTAAAATGCCAAGCAATCAAAGGCATGTTCATGAGCGCAACGTCAATCGATACGTCGCTTGGATGAAGGGCAACGCGCTGAATGAAAGACGTAATCTTCTGCTTGTCGCCCCATTTCCATTCAGAGATGACGTCAGCAACCTCGAGAGCGTTGACGTAGTGATGCACGTCGCGTCGGTCGTACCGACGCCAACCTTCGATGAGCTGCAAGGTCATGTACATTGTAATCGGGCCCACCCACTGGCGTAGAACATCTGCAGCAGGGTTCGTTCCTGGAACCGTCAAGACGGATACGTGCCAAAGGTTTCCACTACACTTGAGCTTGACAAGCTGCTCTGCAAGGCCCAGGCTCTGGTGGTCAACAATGAGGCACAACACGCTGTCAAGTGGTGCAAAGTAGTCGTAGTCAGGCAAGGACTTGACCTCCATATAGACTGCCAGCCGCATCAGCGCGACGACAAGAGCCGATGCCGGTGGCAGTCGGACCAGATGGTCATGGACCCACGTTCTGCAACGGTAACGCTGGGAGTTGTCTTCATGCGATGCCAAGTATCCGTAGGCGCGAATCAGCGACATGCATGGCACATTCGTGGCATTTCGTAGAACCTGAGCGACCGTCCCCTTGTCGCACTTCAGTCGGTAGCCTGCTTTCCGGGGAGGGATGTAAACCAAGGCCCACTGATAGCATGCCTGAGCCAAGGCGTCTCGAATCCACGGGGCACCAGCGTCAATGCGGAGCCATCGCATGAAGTCGCCACACTCGAGAAAAAGGTCCCGAAAGCACTTGTAGAGTTGCATGGTCAGGTCGAACGACCCACGACATCCTGAAACGCTGACGTGTCCAACCGCGGTCCAGAGATGAAGAGCCTCTTGTCGAACACGGAAAAAGGCAATCACCAAGCACTGTCGGACTGGCTCACATAGAAGCGCCGTTCGGAGAGCTACCATGGCACTTGCGCCAGGGACCATGGGCTTGGCGGGAGCTCGTAAAGTCATGTCGGATCACCGGATCGACACCAACTGGAGAGCGGTTGCAGATGGTCGCGGCTACGTTGTGCACAACGTCATTACAGCTGATGATGCAATCCAAGCTGCTCTCGAGGTCTGGCCGACAGACACTATGGCTGTTTGCCTGTGGGAAAACCAGGCAAGCCCTCCCAACTTTTCGTTTTCGACTTGCTTCAACGAGGAAGCTAACCGACAGGAGTGTATGTCCTCGACAGCGTCGCCCAATTTGAAGAAGACGCCTGGAAGGAGTGAGTGCTCAATTTCAGTCAAACGTAAGTCAGCCAAACTCCTTCCCGCGAAGGATGCGTCCCCTATGCGTTTTGTTCACGAGAGCCAGACGGCGTTATCGACAGGAGTTGGTCGTCCTGCGCTCCGGCGTCATGTTTCCCCAAACGTATCCCGCCATGAGCAGTTCACGGTCCGTTGGCGTCAAAAGTCGATCTTCCCGGAAGAAGCTGCGATCGAGAAACGCAAAGCAATAGTCGGAGTCGGAAATTCTTTCCAGGAATGGCATTTGCGGAATATTCAGCCGAAAGCCCCCTAAAGTCATCAGGGTTCAAGATGGATCTTCGGGGCACCCCGATATGTCATCCCTTTGTATCACACAAAGGGGTGATTGCTTCGGGGCAGGGAACAGCCTGATAAATTCATGTGAACAAAAGCTTTGCAAGACACCCTATTTAAACACCCTAGTTACTTGACGAGGGCTGTGCCTTTACCTCCAGCAACGACAATACACACCCACTGCCCTCGTCCTCAGCATCGTCCATGATGATTGCGCGGGCAGAGGTTAAGACTGCTGTGGCAGCGGCCTCCGTGAGATGCGAAAGAAGGGCTTGGGCGACCGCTGATCGACGCGCGCAACATAGCAGCGTCACCTGTTGCTGTTGTTCGAGAAGACCAAAGTGCCAAGCAATCAAAGGCATGTTCATGAGCGCAACGTCAAGCGCCGTTTCGCCAGGACAACGAACAACGTGATCGATGTAACACCTGACGACCCAGTTGATCCAATGTTCGTCCAAGAGGATGGTGCCTGGGTCTATGGCGTTGATGTAGTGATGGACGTCGCGTCGGTCGTACCGAGCCCAGTCCCCGATAAGCTTCAGGGTCATGTACATTGGGGCCGGGCCCGCCCACTGGCGAAGAACATCTGCCGCAGGGTTCGTTCCTGGACATGTCAAGATGGATTCGTGCCAAAGAGATCCGTGCCACTTGAGCCTGACAAGCTGCTCTGCAAGGTCGAGCCTCCGGTGTTCAATAATGACGCGCAACACACTGGAAGGGGGTGCAAAGTGGTTGTATGGGGGGCAACCCCTTGACTGACAGGTAGACGCTCAACCGCAACAGCGAAACAACAAGAGGGGATGCCAGTGGCAGTGTGATCAGCTGGTTATGCACCCAGTCTTGGCACTCGTACTTGTAGGAATTGTGTTCATCCGATGCCAAGTATCCGTAAGCGCGAATCAGCGACAGGCATGGCTCCTTCGTGACGGTTCGCAGAACATGAGCGGCTGCCTCCTTGGCGGGTACCCAATTATGTAGTCTGGGGGGTACGTCACCCAAGGCCAACCTGTAGAATGCATGACCCAAGGCGTCTCGAATCCACGGAGCAGAAGCGTCAATCTCGAGCCAACGTATGCAGACTAAGCTGCAGAAAAAGACCTCCCGAAAGCACTTGTACAGTTGCATAGTCAGTTCCAACGATCCACGACAGCCTGGAACGCTGACATTCCCAACCGCCGTCAAGAGAAGAAGGGCTTCTTCTTTAGGAAGGGCAATCACCAGGCACTGTCGGACAGGGTCACAGAGGAGCGCGGTCCGAAGAGCTACCATGGCGCCATGGTGCATGGGTTTGGCAGGAGCTTGCAAAGTCATGTCGGAGCGCCGGTTCGACTGCAATATTGGCAAATGCTTAGTTGCAGATGGTCATGCCAACGTCACCTTCAACGTCATTCTACCCGACGACGCACCCGGAACGGGCGTTTGCCGGTCGGCACTTGTCCTTTGCAAACCGAGTTGCTGGGTTTTCCAGGTCTCACCGACACTATGGCTGCGCAAGCGCCCGACTCGACCGAAGCGCAGGCTCTGCAGCGGCTCGCAGAGGCCCAAGCGAGCTATCTCAGAACCCTGGGGGTGTGCGGAAGGGCAATTGAAGGGTATGCCGATTGCGACCGGCGTCATCCCTTACTTGCAGGGCATGCGAGCTCCGAGCGGTTGGTGCTGGAGACCCTGGAACATACAACGCGCGTCGCCGATCCCAACGACTGGTCGGTGGAGGCGTTTCAATTGCTCGAGCTCGAACCAAACACGGCTGCCATGCTGGCAGCCGCCGCCTCCGAGCGGCAGGATCGTGGGCTTCCCATGCCAGTTAACCGCGAGCTTGCTCGCCAGTACGTGCAGGCCAACCGATGGCTCGGGCAGCCCTCGATCTATAGAGAGCGGCTGGCGGCTCGGCTGACCCTTGGTCAGCACCCCATCGTCTACTGCAAGAGCATCGAAGGTACATCGGAGCCGCTGCTAGTGCCACAGCCCGGGTATAGGCCCCTGTACATTGCAACGACCACCGAGAGCGCTCAGCAAACTGTTGATGGCAGCCAAGCGTTGGGCATCTGCTTGTCGGGCCTAGCGCACGACGTCACTTGGTCCGACTTGAGTTTGCCCAGCGGGGCGCTGCACGCAACGCGAGACGCCGCGCAAGCGGCGGCCATGGCTCGGCAGGCTTGCGCCGACCGGGAACGGTTTCGATGTCACTGTGGCTGGGGGGCTGGACCCCACGACGCTCCAGCCGTTTTTGTCCTTCATGTCGAGACGGCGGCCTTTGCATCAAGGCCACATCTACAGTACGCCATGCAAGCCCCGCACGCGCTGGAAGGTTGTGTAGGCGTCGTTCTTCCAAAGCCCCTGTCGCTGCTGGAGTTGATTGCCGCATCCCGATCGGCAACCCGCTGCAGATCGGGTGCCGACGTGGATATGGACGTCTGGAGTCAGGCGGAGTGGGTTGAAGCACCGTGCCTTCTGAGTGGCTCTCCACTTTGCTTGGGAGGCAACCAGGTCGCCATTGTCATCGATTCAAGACCGGGCAAGCCCTCCAAGCTTCCCATTCTCGACCTGCTCAACAAGGCCGTGGTCGCTCTGGCCGTCCTCACTGACAGCGGTTAAGCTTGCCTTGCAATCGCAATTCAAAACTGCAACGACAGGAGTGTCGATATTTCGCGTCATCGCCTCTTGGCCACGTCACCCAACGACAGACTGTCGCCGTCAGCCGTCGCGCCCCTTCGGCGTCAATTAGCCTGTAGGGACGTATCGTCAACGCGAGGGCGCTTGTCGCGGCGAGCTCGATGGGTTGGGCCAAGGGTCGAGTGCCAGCCGTCGTTGAATTGCAGTGCCCCCTCCAACGCCACGACGAACAAAAGCCTCTACACGTCACCAGGATTGCCTTCAGGCTGCTCGCAGGGCGCTTTCAGGTCTTTCAGCGCTGCTTGGCGGGACCGGCCCGCCAATGCCACTTTGCGCACGCAGGCCTTGATGCGATCGAGCTCGAGAGCGGCAGCTCGCACCGGCGCCATCACAAGGTCAATTCGCTCTTGGTGCACGGACATGGCCGACTCGCCTACCCAAACGCGCGTCAGTCCCGCCCGCGAAGCAACTTACGAACGAGCAGTCGTACCTGTCGACATTGCGACCGCCGTGGAGCTCACAACCATGCCGGCCATGCACTGGGCAGACTTGAGAGCCTTCTCCGCGCCAGCCTGTTCCGATTGCAGCCGGGCTTGCGTTTGCCGGAGCGACTCGCAGTTGGGCTTGGGCGACCGGCACGTCGCCCTGGGAAGGACCTCCGTGCTCAAGCCGTTCGGGACGGGTGGCTTGGCAAGCCCCGAGCTCTTGCTGGCCACGGCGGGTGAAGCGACCACCGTCGTTCGCTTGCTGCGCTTGGCTGGAGGCCCTTCCTGGCCTGCGGGTGCGTCTGCGGTGGAGTCAGACCTAATACGGGCTCGGTCAACTCAAGAGCAGGTCTTACAGGAGAGCACTTTGTGAGCCTCGTCCATCATGCGCTCCATCGCTTCTTTCACCGTTGCTCGCTTGCTGACGACCGAGTTGCTTTCCAGCCGCATTTGGTCCAAGTCGCGACGCAGGCTCATGCTTGCCTGCTTGACGTCGTCTGCGACAAGCAATGGTGAGCGAGGGGCCCGATGCAGGTGGGGCATGGTTTACCAGCAACCTGCCCCGCGTCAGAGGCCTGCTGCGCAGTGCCGAGGTATTGAAGGATGGCAGGGCGCATCTTCGTGTTGATGACAGCAATGGTCGACGTCAACGCGTCGTACTCCGCAAAGAGAGCTTCTGGGTCGCCTGAAGGGTCCATGGTTGTGTTGGCAGTCTCGCAGTTGCAAGGTAAATGAAGCCCAGCAAGAGCCCCTCGCATCGTGCTCCGTCGTTACATGTGCCCGAGCTGACCGTAAATAGAACGGGCCTTTATCAGCTTGATAGTTACGTGTGCCCAAGTCGACCATAATTAGAACCGGACATGTATCGGCTTCAAGCCGGTTCCAAAACCTCATTTTTTCCTTAGGGTCTACCCTTGCCACAACGGGTTGCTCCATTTGCCATCATGCCTCCCTCTTCTACTTCCATGGCTCGCCTGAACAAGCTGCACGCTGCCCGCAACGCCTGCGTCGCCAAGGTTGCCACCAAGAAGGCCGCGCGAAAGATCGCAAAGGATGATCTCCAGCAGATTGGCTTGGACGTGCGCAGTCTCCAGCGCTGGATCACTCAGCTTCGTACCCAAGCCAGCCAGCAGCTGAAGGTTGCAGGCGAGCAGCTCTCGCAAGGTGAGTCCATGCTCCGAGCTTCCCTGGCTTGCGTTTTTCGGCGTCTGACTTCAGACTACTGCCTAGGGGCATACGTGCCAAGAGCCGCGCAGGATGAACCTTGGGCCAAGAGCATGGGTGAAGCCGCGGCAAAGGAGATCAAGCTGGCCGGCTTGCAGCGCCAGCTTGCAAGACGGCAAGCTGCTCTTGAGGTGGGCAAGGGCAAGCTTGCCAACCTGGAGGCGACGCGAGGACGGCTCGAAACAAGTCTCGTCAAGCTTCATCGCAAGGTCGTGGGCTTGCTTGATGGTGAGTGCCGCCCAGAGGCCGACGCCTGCGCGGGTCTCATGCTGCTGTTAGTGGGGACGGAAGAAGCGGAGCAGGCGGGTCCCAAGCCAACCGCCAACCATGCAAGCCCCGCCTCTGCAACGACGTCCAGCCCGAGCGTGCGGTTGCCGAGATGACTTTGGAGGTTTCGGATGTTATATTAGACTTGGGTGTCCAACTGTACTCCTTTCAGAAACACGATTGAAAGGCATCCGCTCCTGACGTGCGTCTACTTCAAATCCACCACCGCTGTTGGGGAGATTTTTGCCTGCAAGCAAAAGTGACGGGGCTTGATGGAGACGGGCAGCGGGCCGAGTCCTTTTGATTCCCGCATCGAGTGGCCTTAGTGAGCTCTTGGCAAAGCGGTTCACCAGGTTGCAAAACGCTCACGGCCCTGCAGCAACGACATTCCGCTTGCACACGTAACGCTTGGCCACGTCACACACCCGGACAGGCTATGACCTTGTGAGTCGTCGAGCTACCCCATTTACAGTCACCGTCATTCACCAACCTCAATCGCCCTCACATGGCTCACCCAACCGTTCCCCGAGACCTTGTGCTGGCGTACGGGGTGCACTACGTCGCCGAACAAGACGCGACGTCCCCCCCGCGGCTCTTGAGTGACATGCCCGATGACTTTGCTTTGCACCCCGAAAGCTCGCTGCTGGTCAAGCTGACACGGTTCAGGTCGGCCGCACTGTACCTCGACCACTTGGCGAGCTTGGAGCGACGCGTGATGCAGCCCCTGTCGGCTGCGCTGACAATGGCCCCAGCGTATGGCCTGTGGAAGGAGGCCGTAGTGGGCCTGGCGCGCGTGATGCGCTGGCTGTTCAAGGTCTGCACCGACGTCGACCTGGGCACGGATCGCACCCTGACCCGAGACGACGCCGAGGCCCTGCGCTTCAACGTGCCCGACCAGGCCACCTGCGGTAAGGCGGACGCTCTGTTGACTAGCGCTCCCGTGCTCGTTCCGACGGTGGGCCTGCGCGTTTCCGTGTCGCTCTCGGACCGCGCCGTCCTGTGGTCGGCGCCGGGCGAGCCGGTGACGGTGCCGGGGCTGGAGGCCGAGTTTTTGGCGCTGCTGGACGAGTTTGTGCCTTGGCAGCGCCTGCACTGGCTCGGAATGCGATTTCCGTTTCTGACGAGCGTGCGGCGCATGCCCGCGCTCAATTCGGTCTTTATCGACCTGGTCCTGGGGGGCGACGAGTGGCGAACCATCCGCCAGACGGAGCTGACCGTCAGGACCATGAACCGGCAGCTGCGCGGCTGCCTGGCTCAGCGGTCGCTCGACAAGCTCGTCGTCCTGGGACCGAGAGCCACGCTGCGGCCGACGTATCCCCTGCCGCTGTCGCTGCTCAGCCGCACCTGCGATGTGTATGTGTCCGACTTTAACCTGTCGACCGCCAAGCGGGAGGGGGCGTCGGATCAGCTCTACCGGGTGCGCGTGGTGGCGTCGCCCCTGCCCTCGGCAAGCTCAATGCTCTACACGTACGCGGCCGTCGACCTGTCGGGAGTGGCAGGCGTCAGCCGGCTCTACGTGGGCAGCAACGTGACGGTCTACGGATGGCCGCACCACTGGCTGCTGCACCTTTGCACTTACGACTACAAAACACTGCTCGCCGTCGCTTACATGTCCGAGTGGTGCCAGGCGCACCCCACCGCCACGTTTGACGACTTTTGCAACGAGACGCGCCAGGTCGAGTTTGGGAGAATTGCGCGGGCGTCGCACGACCCGCCTGCGCTGGCTGGGCAAGAGCTCGACACGCCCCACCGGCGCGTGCACGAGCTCATGCTGGCAGCTGACCCGCAGCTGTACGCCGAGCCTACGGAGGTACTGGTGATGGTCAGCAAGAACCCAAGCGTCAACACACCTGAGACCAACAAGCTCATGAGCGAGGAGTACGCGTCGGTGATTGGCAAGTTTGGCACGGTGGTGCTCCGGGCCCCCGCACGCCCCCCGCTCCTGATGGGCACGTACGCCAACCTGGACATGGCCATGTTCTACGGGCACATGTACAAGCACTGCTTTGGCTATCGCTGGGCCCCTGCCATGTACATGCTTGCACGGCGGCCCCACGCTGCGGAAGGCCCCAGCGAAGGGGCGGCACAAGCCGAGCCGAGCGACGGCCCCAAGGCAGCGAGGCTGTTTGTTCCCAACCCAAAACTGCCCCCGGCTCGAGGCCCGGACCGGCTGCTGCTCGACACCTTGACTGTGAACGAGTCGGACGAGCTCTTGACCGAAGTGGCGTCGATCATGCTCCATTTTATCGTGAGTGCGTCGCCTCGAGAGGGACCCAGCGACGAGTGAGCGAGGCGGAATGATGTTGTTCGAGGCTCGGCCTAGTCTCTGTTAGATAGATAGGAGTCGTGACGATTCTGATTCCGCGCGTGAGGTGAGGTGAGGTGGGCGAGTGGAATAAACGATAGTTTGAGCTGTTCCCAAGTTGCAACTTTCTCAAAGTATTGAGACAATCAGCGAGTCCCTTTCTCGAATTAGATTCGGTACAGAACCATGCCCGGGCCCGTGCGCTCGGCTTGATGCTGCACTCTGGCAATGGCCAGGCGGTAGTCGGGCCAGTGCCCTCCGGCCAGCCCACAGCCAACCCCATGCGGCATCGCAATCAGGTCCTCGGGACCCATGCTTTCCGCCAGCTGCGTCAGCGCGGTAAAGAACCAGTAGAGGCGCGAGTCGGCCGTCTCGTGCGCGGCGCCCGGGTACGTTGGAAACCGGCCCGGCTTGCCAGGCGCCCACTGACCAAACAACGCCGCGACGCGGCGGGGGAAGCCTGCTTGCTGCGGGTTGAGTTCCACTTGCACCTGCCCTGGAAACGGACGGTCCGCCTCGATGGCCAGGTTGCGCGACCCTTCTCGGGCTCGCCGGTGGTAGACGTCCGCCCACGGCCACTTGGCTTGAACGGCGGCCGACAGCCCATGCGATCGCACCGTGCAGCAGTTGCACTGCTGAGCCACCGTGTGCGCCGCCGCGTCGAGCACCGACCCGTGAACGGTTCGCAGAGGCGGAAGCGTCAAGCGCTGGGCGCGGAGCTGGGCGCGCAACGCCTTGCCATTCGCGTCGGCTTGCGCCGCGTCGGCGGCGCTCAACGCGGCCATGGACGGAGAGGTGGTGTGACTTGGGAAAGTCAGGGCAGAGCGGGAGCGGCTGGGCCGCGCTAGGCACCGAGCAATGACGTCGGATGACGACGCGCCGGGCTGAAACACGCGCGCGCGCCCAAGCCTCCTTGGGCATTTTGGACTGACCATGGCCGTGAGAACCAGCGCCCCTCCTCAAGGTGGCAGCCGCTTGCTCGAGGCCACGGCCCACCGTGACCGCGTCTACCGGCTTTTGCACGGCGTGTTGTACAACTTCACTCTAGCCACCCGCGTCTTTAGCTGGATGAGCATCCACGCAACGTTGAGGGAGTATTATCCCGACAGTCACCCGTCGTGCGGCCGTACGCTCGTGGGGGTCTTACAGGCCCTGTACTTGAGCGGGGGGCGCCAAGCAGCCGACGGGGCTCACTGCGACCATCTGCTTGGCGCCTGGCTGGTCGCCACGTCTTCCCTGGACGACCGCCTGTATTTACTCGAGCTGCCTGCCAGCCCCGCGGAA
>Ga0307983_1000500_pt1 | contig 19943 bp, 13 predicted proteins | sample OrgLakmetagen991_FD_201845 | JGI IMG/M metagenome (GOLD analysis project Ga0307983, IMG submission 201845) | Saline water microbial communities from Organic Lake, Antarctica - #991 | ecosystem: Environmental > Aquatic > Non-marine Saline and Alkaline > Saline | place: Antarctica: Organic Lake...
TAACTGATAAATATAATGATAAACCAACGATAATTGACACATTAAAGGCTTACAAAAGTTATAATAACCTTGATAATATAAAAGTTGGGTCTATCGAAGAAAGCTTGCTATCAAGAAAGAGTGTAGTACCTGTCTCAGATTTTAGAGATTGGATAGAGACCTACAAAGAAATAATTGGGATGAAGCTAAGCCAGAGATTATTTATAGTGATTAAGCGCTATGGTAACTCACACTTAATATTTAACTATTTACCACTCTTTGACAAAGATTATGTAAAAAAGCATGGATCAGAAGTAACAGAGAGTATGGGTTTAAATAAAAAAGTACTAAAGAAGATGACCACTATAAAAGACATAGATTTAGGCGTAGATACTAAAGATACTAAAATCCGGTCAGAGATTATCTATGCGAATATTAATAAAGGTGGATACTCAAAATTTGAAGGCAAAATAATATCTCAGTTATCACCAATAATTATAGAGACACTAAATGATAAGCTGTATAGATTACTAAAGTATACACCAACAGTGAAACCACCAAGCACATTCAAAGAGTTACCAATTAGACCTCAATTATACAATGAATTACTTGAGAAGCTAATATTAAATAACATAAAATATAAAGAGCACAGAACTATACTAACTAAATACAACATATATAAGATAAATGAGCTTGATGAGCTAGAGATACGAAATAAGATATTGAGTGTGCTAAACACAACTTTTAGTGAGCACATAAAGGGGTTAAGTAATGATGAGTTAAAGTCATTTAGTTTATCTAATTATATATTATCAAAGGAGCACATAAATATACTAAGCAAAGAAATGTCGAGGATAATCAATATCTATATATACGACAAAAATATTAGTGGGTTTAGTACAGAGAGTAAAATAAGTTTTTTATGTAATCATAATATAGTAATGAATGATTTAATAGGTAAACTAAAGACAGCTGCATATCAATTTATTAAGCCAAAGAGTTATGATAATAAGCAAATGTTGATCGAGGACCATGGCTTAGTAACTGCCGACTTTGTAGATAATTTATTAAAGAAACCATCCATATTATCTCAGCTTCACTTAAAATACAAAGAATTTATATTCAATTAAACTAATTTATTTTAATATAAATAAACGCATATTAATTTTATACTATGGTAACCAAAGATACAAAGAAGAGCACTACCGCAGATAAGCCACCACCTAAAAAGAGAGGTAGGCCTAAGAAGGTCGAAGTTATAGATAACTCAAATAATAAGGGTGTGGTTAACGCACCACAAGATAAAGCTAATATTATTGAGCTCGAGTATGGTAACCCACTTTTGTTTAAGAAATGTGTGACACTACTTAAAGGATACTCTGCATCTGAGCTCATATGGCAGTTTAAGAAAGACTGTGTAGAGATCCGCGCAAAGGATCATTTGGACAGCTCAAAGATATTCTTTTCCATTGACTGCAAGAATGTGATCAGTTATTATTGTAAGCAAGAGCACACCATTTCGTTTAAATTAGAGACTGTAGAAGATTTGTTCAAAGCAATCCGCAAAGATAAGACCATCAAATTCGTAATCGAGGAAAACACTAAGAACAGTCAATTCACTATTATTATACCAAACATTGCAGATGGCATCTTGAGTAGCACCAGCATTAACTTAATTAATAATTCAACTAATGCAAATTTTAATGGATGTGATGACTCTAAATATTCTATAAGGATGAGCCTAACCATTGATTACCTAAAAAGGATATTTACAAGGATAGGTAATAAGACTGACCGGTTATATATAATTAAGTACCCAAAGAAAGATCTAAATATTGAATATAGAACCAATAGCATTGTATCTAAGAATACAATTGTAGATCCAGCCAAAGTAGATTTAAAGTGTGATCTAGATGATAATGCTTTCTTATGGGTAGAATTATTATTATCTCAAATCAAGCCTTTATCGTCATCATCGAAAGATCATACCCTTAAGATTGCCATTGACAAGAGTAACTTAGCCAGCTTCACTATAATTTTAGATCAAATTGAGATATCTGAGCTCAATGGTGAAAACGTAGAAAAATATGTGAAACCAGTCTGCACATTTAAGTTATACACTGAACTCAAGGATGAATCTGATAAATAAATAATTAATCTATTTTTTTGGTGTATGAATATATACAATGACAAAATATCAGCTCATAAAGAAGATACATACTTTGAGACCTAAGTCTAATACTAAAAGTATAAGGCAAAATATGGCTAATAATAAGGATAAAGCTTTGTCTGATAAAGAATCGATAGATGACGAATTCGATGAAAAAGTAAGTGAAAGCATAGATGAATCCGTAGATGATGCGATCTATAATATGGGTGATGAAATAATTGGTGAGGGTAAATCTAATAGTAAATTAGGTGGTACTTTGGGTAATGCTAATGTTAGCACTCATGATGCAATCAAAAAAGTTATAGTTAGTAACTCAGAAAGTGGCTGTTCATTAGCTAGTAGTGGCAATGGTAAGGTATGCTCTGGTTCAAAAACCGTAGAGTATGTGAAAACTAAATTTACTAAAGATGAAAATGGTGAAAGTGGTAAAGGCATGAAGGCTGGTAAAGGTGGAGATGACCATCTAAGTATAATTAATAGCGCAAAGGAAAAGACAGGGTGTACCACAGAAAAGTGTGTGATCAAGAAATTATCAGCAGATAAAGATGCACCAGATTATGTCAAAGATGACCTAAAAGTGGCATTCAAAGTAGATGGACCTCAAGATACTCAGTGGTTAAGTAATTTTAATATAGATGATATACTTGATCAGTGGAAGGTCAAATATAAGAAATTATACCATCAGAACTTTGCAATGTGCGATTTCAAAGCCACTAATTCTGACTTTGCAAAGCTAGACTTAGTCAAAGATGTGATTGGCAAAGGTTATAATACTATGGCTTGTGTTGTTAATACTGACTTATACAAGAATGGTGGAGAGCACTGGATGGTCATATTCTGCGACTTTCGTAACAAAGGCAACTATAGTATAGAATTATTTGATAGCATAGGTAAGGCCGTAGATAAGTGTGGTAACTCATTCATTGGCTGGGTTAAAGATCAAGCAAAGATAGTTAGCAGCCAAACTGGAGTTACCACAAAGCCAGTAATCACTAATCAAATTGAGCATCAAAGATCTAAGTCTGAATGTGGGGTTTATTCATTATTATATATATGGCTAAGGTTAAATGGCTTACCTTACTTATTCTTCATCGAGAACACTATATCAGATTATATGTGCTTCCACTTTAGACAGCTACTATTTGATGGCAAGCATAACTTCATCAAAGATAATAAATTTGACTTAGATTCATATCTTAAGACATGCAAGGTTAAATGGGAGGAAGATATGGAACCTTATAATAAAGAAGTCTATGGCAAAGGTAGAGATAGTGAAGGATGTGGGTGCCATGGTGGTGCTAAAAATAATGATAAGAATGATAAGAATGATAAGAATGATAAGAATGAGGAAAGTGAAGATTATATTAGTAAAGAAGAGATACTTGGCAAATATAAATCTAATGTATTAATAAGGAATTTAGTGTTTGGTAGTGGTGATGAAGATATCTCATCTACTATAGATAAATTTATAGTTAGTGAATCTGATGAAGATCAATTTATCGAGCAACCAACGCCTGATGAAAAGGTACCGGCTGAAGATAAGGCATTCAACAGAATATTCTACAGCATTGATCAAAAGGTTACATATGATCATATAGTAAACATGGGGTTCACACTTAAATTACCAGATGACCACCAATCAAAAGTTAGTGAGACATCATTACCTTATAAATTATTCTATGAGAATGAAGTGCGTGGCAATCTCTTGGCTGACATATATTTCATATCTACGTATGGTCCAAAGAGTAAGAGCCGAGTAGTGGTTTACGATTGGTACTTTCCATATATAGAATTAATAGCTGAATTCTTTCAAGATTACAAATTTCATGTGTATCATATGCGAGGTCAAAGCCCAGATACATCAACCACCAAAAATGTGGTATTCTTTGACAAGAATATAAGTGATGCTGAGTATAAGAAATCAGATTCAGTAATATATATAGTATCCGAGAACTACAGATTTGATAAAGATAATAACTCACTTGATCAATACATGAACATAAAAAAGAATACAGCACAACACTTGGGTGCTATTTATAGTTCACTAAATATGTACAAATCTAGTGATCCAAAGATGCATTATTGTTCGGGTGATGTATATGTATATCCATGGTCAAAGCAAAAGTTTGGTAAGCTAAAATTGTTTAGCTCAGATTCTGACCTCGATAAATTGATGGATTATGATATGGAGACACTTAGCCATAACCTATTCTTGCATAATTACTTTCGCAGGTTTTGGGCACAATATAATCATGGTGTAAAGATTGGTCATGTATGTGAATGCTGGGATTGCACTGCTGAGGTTTACATACTTGACACTTACTTAAATAACTCACTGAATTTTAGCACATTAATAAACAATGTAACACGTAAATTAGGTAAGATTGGTGGTGCTAAATTCGTAGAGAATAAGATTAATATTAAAAATAAAGATGATGTAGGTAAACTAATGAGATATATTAGTCAATCACTTGGACCTAAGAGTTACCTTGCATTTCCACCTCATGGCATATATACTAACCTAAAACCTATAAACAAATTGCAGTCATTAATATTTAATTTTTCTGAATTTTTATAATATATATATACATGAATAGACGAGGTTCAACAGAAAATATTAGAGTTAACTTCCTTAACAAGGATATTGTATTAAATCGAAGCAAGCTCCTATATCCACTAGCGATTGGGTTTATTTTGATAGCATTTTTGGTCATATTTGATGTATTGATTTACTCTAAGAGAGAGGACATCTGCGCTGGTAAGCCCAAAGATGGTAAATTTTGGTCGAGAGCCGTTTATGATTGTGCATAATAAATAAGTGCGGTATGATTTGGCTAACCACTAAAGTTAGCTAATTAGGTAAATATATTGTGGTTAAGTAATTATGATTTTACCACCCAACTTTTTTTTCATCTATTTATAAGCAAAGATGGGGTTTAGTAATTGTCAAGTTTTGATCATCATCATCTTAGTTTTGTTCATCTTGGCATTCATCAGCAAAGGCAAAGAATCATTCTTTGAGCATAAAAAATGCACCAATGAAGATTGCATGCGGGGTAAACAACACCTGATGCCCTTTAATGCCTATTATGGCTATGGTAACTATAATAATTTATGGTGATTTTGCTTGGGTTGGCAGTTAATTATTATTTTTTTTTCATTATTTTTTTTATTATCAATAGTATATTGAGCATGACGATTGGAGGAAAGCGAAGACGAAAAAGAGTTACTGGTGATGAGCCACCTAAGCGCCGAAAACGAAGAACTTCCACTGGCAAACGAAAGAGACGAAAATCTTCCACTGGTAAGCGAAAGAGACGAAAATCTAGCACTGGCAAACGTCGAAAAAGACGAAGAACTTCTTCAGCCAGACGCAGACGAAGAAATAGAAGCAAAGCCTAAATTAGTAAGCTAAGCCAACTAAATAAATTATGATGACTAAATATATTAATTATGAGACCTTTTTTTTGTGATTAAATATATGTGCTATGTCGATTCTTAAGAAAAAAATAAACAGAAATAATACTAATTTTCCTATAAAGATCTATGAAGAGCTCAAGAAAGTGAAGAAAGAAGGCACTGCTTATGAATTCCTCAAGTACCACCAAAATATAGTACGTCACTTTGTGCTAAACATAGACCTCCATACTAAAGGATTATTAGTTAAGCACTCTATGGGTACAGGTAAGTCATTAGTGGCTGTATCTATCATTATGGATCTGTTACTGACTGCCAGTAAGAACCCTTACAATGTGATAGTTTTGCTAACTAAGTCTATTAAAGAGAATTTCAAGGGTAACATAATTAAGTATGTGAACCTAAGGAAAGTACATGAACCAGAATTCTTCTTGGGTATGCTCAGCGAGGAAGACCTCAAATTATGGATAGATAAGCACTTTAACTTTGTCACACTAAAGGCATCTAATATGATTAAACAACTGATTAAAGCAACTGAAGGCTACAAGTCGAAAGATATGCAAAAACTAGAGAAAAAGATGGGTAGATTAGTCGACATTGGTTCCTTAGATAATACGTGCTTAGTGGTTGATGAAGCACATCATTTATTTAGGTCCATAGTTAATGGCAGCAAGAATGGTGTAAGATTGTATGACCTAGCCATGCAAGCCAAGAATAACAAAATAATATTTATGACAGGTACACCTATAGAAGATGACCCATTCACATTGGTGCCATGTTTTAATATGCTAGCCGGCACTAAGCTCTTTCCAGAAGACTATACACATTTTAGAGAATATTTTGTGGATGAGAAGACTAGTTTAATAAAGAACAAAGCTAAGTTCCAAAATAGGATATTTGGCTTAGTAAGTAGTGTTCATCACTTTGATAAGCCAGGTAAGGGTGTCATAATGAAGAGCTTCAATGATAGAGGTGCAATCACAGAATCGATGGGTGAAGACCTGGGTACACATTTCCCAAATACATTACCCGATGACATAATGTTCATCCCTATGTCTCAGCGCCAGTACCAACGATATATGCTAGCTCGTGAAGATGAGCAAAATGAAGCAAAGCAAGGCTCAACCCAGGCTGTTAGATTACAAAAGCCAAAGAGTGCAATGACCAGCAGCTATAGGCAAAAGTCTAGGCAGTTATCCAATTACTGTCCACCAGAGAAATACTATGGTGTGAATTTCAGTGCTATTAGCCCAGATGATATCTCGGACAAAGAATGTAAGAGTCCAAAGGTAGAAGCACTATTTAATAGTGTCGAAAGTGCAGAAGGTATTAGCTTAGCATACTCTCAATTTGTTGGAGTTGGTGGGCTAGGCATAATTAGCCGAAATTTCCAATCTCATGGATGGAAACTGTACAATGAAACCAACATATCTTCAATATTAAAAGAAGATGAAGGTGGTGAGCCTTTACCCGAAGAAGAGGTGATTAATGATGAATCTGCTGATGAACCAGCAAATGATAAATTAACATCAAGTAGAGGTCATGAATATATGAGGCAATTTGAGCTTAAGAATCCTAAGGTTAACAATAGTAGTAGTGTTGATGGTGGCTCTAAGCAAAGTATTAATTTAACATTGGCAAGTCCAAGCGATATCAGCTTAATAACTAAAGAGATGATGAGTATCGATGAGTACAAATCTATATTTGCCAATGAGCAAAGTATGGCTGACCACGTGCGCAAATATTTAGTTAAGCCTAACTTTATTTTGCTAGACAAAGATCACTTATGTACAGTAGTATTTTGTGAAGTACAGGACCAAGCTGTCAAAGTCAAATCTATGATCAAGATTAATGATATTAATGATATGGATGTGCTCTACAATACATTATACGAGTTATTAATAAATGATCCTCCACCAGAGTACAAAGACATAAAATCAGTTGATTTTGACATAAAAGGCCTAAGTAAGGATAGTAAATCTCAGCTGAAGGTGATGCAAAAAGTAAGTAACTTTAATGAGCTAAATAAATTGGTGAAAGAGAATCCAAGTGATGTAAGATTTGGTGCGGCTAAAGGACATAAATCATCGACTAAGAAGTCAAAGGTATCATCACAAACAATAGATATACCACTTGAACAATCAGAATCATCATCAAACATGAGATTAGTAGAATTTGATCCAGATAGTGATGAATCAAAAGAGCACATAACTCAATTGGAGACTATGTGGGATGATGGTGTGATTAACCTTAAAAAGATCAAAGAAAAGCAGAGTGCTGGGCAAAATATTGGTGCAAAGATATTACTAAAGAAAAACAAAGTAAAAGCAGTGGGTATCTATGATTACACAGATAATGATATAGTTGTGCATGAATCATTCATCAAAGCACCTAAGTATAGAGAGATATTTTACAATGAATATGTCAGGTACGCAAGCCAAAATAAGAGTAAATCACCATTTAATAATTTTGTATACTTCAAAGTAAAGCGCAACTCAAATCTAGATGGGGACTTCTACAAGCAGTATGGATGCGTAAAAATCAAAGAATCGGTTAACACACTATTGTATAGATGTAATCTAGGTTGGGGATGCTCTAATTTTATAGGCAAAAAAGATACATGCAGTGATACGTTAATTAATGGTGCTGGCAAACTAAGTAAGAGCTTAAATCTAGACTCGGAATCTAAATATATCAAAGACGATTACTATGATGGACTCAAACTAAGTAAATATAATATAAATCAATTTGTGCAGATACATAATATCAACCCAATGTATTTATCTGATGATTACCTAACTTATTATATATCTAGTGTAGATGATGATGTGTTTGGTTACATAGTTTTGTCATTCAAAGATAATAGTGCTGTTATTGAAGATATGTATATTTATAGAGAGCTAACCCATAAACCAAGGAAAGAAGGTAAAGTAGAGCCAAAAGATGATATAAATTTAGCACTAGTTAAATTAATAGATTTAATAAAAGACCTAACTATAGATAATGGCTATGACAGGATCACATATTATACTGAACAAGAGTTAGTCCATGACTTCTTAAATAAACTTGGGTTTATCAAACTTAATGACAACCAATTTGTGTTAGATATACAAGACCAAGGTAAATTAGGTAAACATGAGATGTCTGGCACTAATAGATTAATGAGTAAAGTTAGGGTGCCTCGCATATCTTACAATTGTAATGGTGGTTCTGCATCGAAGAAGGCAAAGACATTTGCTATCATATCTGGCAAGGTACCACCTGTAGAAAGAGAGCAAATAATTAAAGTAATGAACAGCAAAGATAATATTAATGGTGAGTTAATTTCATTATTACTCATCTCGGCAACTGGTGCAGAAGGTCTTGATCTACATAATGTAAGGCATGTATATATATTTGAGTCATACTGGAATGATGCTAGGCATGACCAGGTTGGTGCTAGAGCCATACGTAATGACTCACACATTGAGCTACCTAATAATAAGCAAAATGTGCAGGTTCATGTATTAATATCTGTAGCACCCGAATCTGAGGTTGACAAAGATACAGATTACTACAAAATACTAAGGGATATAGTAGATAATAATAACAAGAACCAATACTCAAAAGTGCTAACCACTGACCTCGAGCTGTTCACTAAAGCTAAGCTATCTGCAAAGACAAAGGGCTCATTTACAGATGCTATTGATGAGGTATCCATTGAATGTGTCCTCAATGGTAGAGATCACTGCAAAATATGCAAACCAAATAATAGGCCACTATTTATGAATGATTTGCGCGAGGATCTAATAATGAAAGACAGCTGTGAGTCATTCAGTGAAGACATAATAAATGCTAAAGAGATAGAGATAGATAACAATACATATTATTATGTAGAAGATAAAGATGCTAACAAATTTGGCGTGATAGCATATGAGTACAACCCAGATTTGGCTTCTTATGTAGAGATACCAATGAAATCAGATTTATACCAAAAAATAGTGGAAATTATCAATCCAGAGTTTGATTCACTCAATGAATTAATCAATAAATTATAAAAAATGAAGGTGTGGTACAAGGTTAAGCAAGTATGTCGCTTAGTGATTTACCTAATGATATTTTATCTGAAATATTATCATATCTGCACTTAAAGGACCTCTTTACTTTACCACGTGTTAGCACATATTGGCGAAGTAACATGTGCAAGATTAGTAATATATTCTATTTAGTGAATTTAGCTAGGCATGACCCAATACGAGATTTATGTAGGGGATTTAATAATACCAATGGTTTTATGAAAGAAATAAATAAATTAATACTAATTTTAGGTGAAGATGTATTGATTAAGTGGCAAACATACAATTTCAGAGTGGAAGTGAATGACTGGGTCGAATACTACAAATATTTAATAAATAATAACCTATCATACGAGAAACCAATATTTGAAAGTAATGCTAAGCATATAATTAATTTAGTTAGTAATAATGAAGGTATGTCATTCATGGAATGGTTGATCACTAAACCACACAATCCATGGAATACATATGTATATAAAGAACCATATGCTAAACATAAATGGTCCACATATTATCTACTAAACGAACCTAATTTTGATATATGTAGTAACCAGTTACTCGAGTATTTATTAAATAATAATAAATATATGGCACTCATCACATTTAGTGCATTAGATATAAGCCATAAAAATGTATGTACATCTTTACATCTAGAATTGACAAAGAAAAAAGGTGTTATTTTGGCACGATTAATTAATGGTGTCACAGATATAAAATTTTATGATCATAATATACTTAATGATATATTAAATTGTGATATAGACATTATAACCTTTTATATGAGTAATTCATCAAATAATTTAATATGGTTAGAATCACCAATTATTTTATCTTTAATCGGTAGATATGACATAATAATCAAGATGGTTCATTATTTTGATTGTAATGACCTACATGGTAAATGTTTTAGGGCTGATGTAACTAAAGTAATACGATGGATGATCAAAAATGGCATTGATAATGAAAGAGATGCACTAAATTTAGCACCACCGGATATATTAAAAATATGGAGGTCTAGTGATTTGATTATTCATGAGGATCATGAGGATCATGAGGATAATGAGGATCATGAGGATCACAAGGATCATAAGAATCACAAGCGTAAATTCGACAGCATAAATTAATCATCTGCATTCCACCATTCTTTTTTCTCATTGGCTGCCATTGCAGAGCCAAAGATCTTCTCTGTGCGCAATGATCTTCTTTGTGCCATTTGACCTTTGATAGCTCGTTCATTCATCTTTGACCTAGCCAATTGCTCTGCACCACGCTCAGCACTTTTGTCTAGCTTAAACTCACCGGCATCCATCATGAATTCTTCAGCGTCAATCTGATAATTACATCCGATCACTGGTGCATCTTCATCTAGCTTACCATTTCGTCTAACAAAAGTTATGTAATCCTCTTCATCATACATATATTCTTCACCTTCGGCAAGTTCATCTTCTTCGTATAGTTCATCGCTAGGTTGATCATCCACATTACTCTGTTCATAAATATGTAAATCTCCACCACTAATTTCGTCATCTTGGCCAGCTAGTAAATCTGGACCATCATCTTTGTCATTATCACTCTTTGCAAACAAGATTTGACCCTGCAGACCTTTGAATAATAAGTAAGTTAGTATAGATGATGCAGTAAATATAGCCAAATGCTTTGGGCTAAAGTATGATGCGATGATTATACAAACTATAAACAAAATTATTAAAAATATGGATTCTTTGTTGAATTCTATCATAGCAGCTTAATATACTTATGAAAATATAAATATTAGATTTATAATTATATTACATCACTTACTTTGGCTTCTTTCGTGACATGAATTGATGCTTTAGTTTGTTAATTTGCTCATCTTTTTCTTCTCTCTTGACACCCATGATATCTTTTGAATTCATAAGCATATCTAGTAAATCATTAGTTTGCTTCATAAATGCTGCACATTGGGGATTCTTAGTGGCCTTGTCTCCGTGTTCATTAATAAATTTCATGATTTCTCTGAACTCTCTAAGTAATTCGGTGTTATCATCATCTAGTGTACCCATCACATCCCAAATGAAGTTATCTAATATAATATTTGGCTTGTTTCCACTCTCTAAGAAATCTGCATAATATGTAGTAAAGTTATCCTTGAGCAAATCCGTTGCTTTTTGAAGCCTAGAGAATGCTTTGCCACATCGAGGTACATATTTCTTGATCTTATCAATAGAGCCCATAATATGCCTAATTAGCTCATCCACATCAATATCAGGTGCAAGGTACTCATCAACTAGTGCTTTAGAGATCACATACATCTTTTGCATAAATAATAATATAATTTGAATGACACTATCTGCTTTCTTTGCTTCTTCGGCATTCGATGAATTGATGTAATCTTGCTTGACTGATTCTAAACAAAGCAGTAATTCTTTGAAATCTAAGTCTACGAATGGCAAGATGTTTAGCTCACCAACTATATTATGAATAAACCCCATTTGGATATCCTTAACATCAATATATTTTCTGTGCTGAGTTAGTACTTCACAAACCTTGAATGCATCTTTCATTATATTCTCTTCTTTCATGGCTTTGTATGCCTTCGCGAACTCTTTGGTTTGGCTCTCTGGCAAAATACTATAGTCAAGGATATATTTAGAGAATTTAATCTCAAATACTGTCTTTAGCCTCTCTTTTTTTACTTTGGCGTATTCGAGCAAGTCATTCTTATGTTTGTCAAATTCTGGATAGTATGACTCTATATAACTCTTGGCAAGGAACTCTATTAATTTAAGGTATTTTTCTATGGATTCCTCCATATTTAAATATTTTGGGTAGCACACATTCATATTTACATTATCACCCAAATTCAACAATTGGTTGAAGATCTCTTGGAAATCTGACCCATCTTCAATTTGATTCTTAATATTTTTGATTTTAACCATAGTATGAACCAAAAAAAATGATATTTAAATTAAATTAGTTGAGAACTTTTTACTGATTTACATAAGTAAACCCAGCAAATTTGGCATGATCATAATATTGCATCTAATAATTTATAGCTGAGACCTTAGCTCTTTCATCTTTGCATCATGAAACTGGACTTGTGCACTATTGGTTGTATAATCATCGTACAATCTAAGTAATTTTTTGATTAAATCATGAACGACTACTCTATCTTTTTCTTCTAAATTCCTATACTCTGAAAAAGCTGAGTTAATCACCTGGCATGTCTTGTCCACTACCTTTCTTTTTACATTCTTTGCATTAAGTAATGTCTCAGCTTGCTGGAATATCTTATTAATGTCTTCGAATCTATCTTTGCCAAGGCGGTCTATCTCATCTTTATTACTAAATAGCTTTGGGCCAATCATCTGGATGATATAATCCTTATTATGAGCACCATGAATCAAATTAAATTTATTTCTGTACTCATAAAGTTCGTCATTCTTTGGGTTAACCTTAATCTGGAAGTCAAATATCTTATAGCATGTCTCCATAAATTCAATGCTAGTTTCTTCTAATCTATCTGCATACTTATTATATTTAGCCTTTGCTCTCTTTAATTTTTCTCTGGTTAATGAGGATTTGTCTGTCATACTGTATATTTTGGTCATATTTATTTAATATATAATTATTTACCAACTAAAGATCGCGCATAGTTATCAAATAAAGCATCTCCATCATCATCTCCTTCGAATGATACTATACCACCTTCTTTAGTATTCAATGTGATTTTATTAGAGTTTTCGTCAGCAGATGATGGCATAGTTACTTGTCTTCTAGAATGCCCTATCATCTTATCAGCAAAGCTCTCATGTTGCATATGATCTACAGCGTCATCACCATATTCAACATTATTATCATTAAAATCTAGTGGATCATTAGATTTAAGTGAATTATTAATGCGGTTAGTATACGAATCCATATTAGCTTTGCGCTCTCTTTCAAATTGCTTCCTTTGCTCATTAAACTTGGCTGCGTCTTCTTCTATATTAACATCACCATCTTCATCAAACCGATCAAAGCTAAGTATTTCTGGATCTGAAAGGCTGACCATTCCATCCTTATCTTTAGATTCTAAGCCTTTGCCAGAGATTGACTTCATCTTATTTCGCATCCATGTATCTACGTCTATATCATCTAAATCTACATCTGGCCTACTTTGTGTGCGGAACTGCTTATCTGGATTAGTTAGCTTACCAATGATTGACTTGTTACCAATAAAGTGCCCACCACCAAAGAACATAATGGGCAACTCTTTTATGCCTTTACTCTTTAGTACCTCCACTACTTTGCCTTTCATATCTTTCTCAGTTAATTTATTTATCCTAAACCTTATACCTCTTTGAATGAAGAATGCACGCTTATCAAGTATGAACTCAAGTAATTCAATACTAGCATCACTCTTATCTTTCAAATATATCTTGGCAAACATCTTATATTATATTATAAAAAAATGATCGTTTAATTAAATATTATAACACGTATATAATGTCAGATAAAAAATTCACATTAGCAAACCTCAAGGTTGAGCCTTTTTCATTAGATTTGACTAATGAAGAAAAGGAGTTACTCAAGGATGTCTTGCCCAAGTATACACCAAATCAAGTATCATTCGAACTAAATGCACCAGTGGCCTTTGTTAATTGCCTAAGGATGGTGATGTTCTCACAAATCAAAGGTAAATATTTAGAAGTAAATATGTCCAATGTTAGCTCATCTAGTAACTATATATTAGATGACATAGTGTATGCTGTTAAGAATATACCAATCGATCAAGATATCCCGGTTGGCACTAAATTTACATTAGAAGCAAAAGCCACAGGTAATACATTCCGCGTTGTTACCTCTGCTGATATAAGATGTGATGACCCAAAGCTTGCCAACAAATTTTACTTTGATAAGAATATAGAGCTGTTCTTCATAGAATCATCAACCCAGGTCACCATCAAAGATATTAGAGTGGTTGAAGGATATGGTAAAGACGATGCGGCATTCTCTCAAGCACATTTGTGCATACATAATGTCTTAGATGAAGAACCATATAATCATGAGACCAAGACTGGGGTTAGATCTGCTATGTCCAAAGCAAACAAATTCTTGGTTAAGTTTCAGACTAATGGTAATGTAGACCCAAAAAAAATAATTATTAGTGCTTTCAATGAGATCTTAGCTAAATTAAATAAAGTAATCGAGCAGGCTAAGAACCTCACATCATCAAGCAATAATAATATTAATAGTAATAATAATAAATCCATCAAAGTACCAGATGAAGATGACGCCATTGGCGGTCTCTTCACTTGGTACTTCAATAACTTACTAAATATTACTCTTACGCATGATTATAATAGTCTTAATAATATCTTGCATATAAAAGTACTCACGAACGAGAACACTTATATACATGATCTTATTGCAAAATGCGGTGAATTCTTTGGTAAGAATATAGACCGCATCTTGCGTTCATTATAATTTTTAAGGATGGAATATACCAGCATATGGAGATGTACTAGTCGTGTGACCAGAATATCTTGATCCAGATCCTGATTGTGTTCCAGCGTTTCTTTTTTGTGCGGTTCCATTGTTATTAATGAATCCTTTTGCACCGGGTTTGTGTGATGTTGAAGACCCACACTGGCCTGGATTTGTTACTCCAACATTTGTGGAGCGAGATGAATTACTACTTGAACCGATTCTCATCTTGAATGTTATGAATGATAAACGAAATAAAATGTCAATGGAACAGGTATTAATTAGATTGATGGTGGCGAACAATGAAATATTGGTCTAACGGTCAATGCTAATTGGTAGTCTAATCCATATAGTAAAAAATCAATTTTTTATACATAGCTACGCCTAGCTAAGCTCAATATGTATCAAAAAAATACGTATATATCAAGCTTAATTACCTATACCCCATGAATCAGCCTTTCCACGCCTAATCACAGCCTCAAGCTCATCAAGCTCAGATATCCATATATTGGCACCTTTGAATGAACCTAGCTTCATTAGTCTCTTATACTCTTCAAAGTCTGCTTCTAGCTTAGCCAGCTTTGCCCTTAAATCATCTAATCTTGATTTAACCACCTTTGACATAGTGATCTTATCTAGCAAGTAAGCATATGTGGGCTTCACATCTAGCACATTTGTTCTTATATCCTCAGTTTTGAATGAACCAATCTTACTATAGTCAGCTTCATTGAACCCAATAAAGCCTTCATTCTTAAGTAAATTATTAGCTGCTTCAATATTAGCACATTTCTTAATTAGTGGATACAGCTTTGGCAGCATCTCTATGTACTTCACGACATTCCTCTTACGGACAATCTCTAGCTCTTTTATTATGAGCTGTCTATCTATTCTTTTGCTGTACATATCTCTCCTTACTTTATACCAGCTAAATATCACTTCTGAGTAAGCCTTGAATTCTTTGACATCCTCATTCTCATTGAGTAAATTAATATTATCACTCAAAATCTTATATAATTGAAAATAATCAGTGAAGCAATCTATCTGGTCATTACCATAGTTATTTTTTATGTACTCTACTGGGTCAAATCCATTCTTTGGCTTGCAGAATATTATCTCGATGCATATATAATCATCATTGCAACTATTAGAATGTGTATTATCAAAGATCTGCCTCTTGATGACAGATTTTGGGTTCTTAGCTATGTCTGCTTTGCTCATTCTATTATTATTAGCATCAACCTCGACATACATTTTTTCTTTGGTTATCTTACTCACATAATTCTTAAACCAAACCCTTAGTGGTAGCTCATTAATAGTTAAGACTCTTGATTCTTCATCATATTCATATAAGCCAAATGATGTGGGCTTGCCTTTGTAATATCTTGAGTAACCAGTATATCCGCACTCACATAATTTTGGTTCTAAGATATGACTAGTGTTAATAGCACACTCTTCACTGTCTAGATATATTAATTGCTTAACTATATTAATCACATCGAATGCACACCTTGCCCAGCATTTAATCATCCAACCGCATGCAGGTGCTGATATTGATTCTAAGATTGCCATTGGTATTATAGGTACGAAATACTTTGGCTCAATCTCTTGACCTTCCTCAACCTTATAATCTAATAGCTGCATATCATCACTTGGAAAGAGAAGTCTAGTCAAGTCTTTATTTAATATAGTGCTTACATATCTAGCAGCTGGGTGTTTACCACCACTTCTCGATGCACCTGTACCATCAGGTAATAATAGTGGTAATTGCTTACCTCCACCACTACACACCATTATCATCTTAAATATAGCATTTATTAGTGGTCCATCACCATGCTGATATGCAGTCCTAATTTGCACATGAGCTTGGAAGTTATTTATCTTAATACTATTGGTGCTTGAATTAGACCATTGAAGCATTGCTGTGTAGAATATCTTCCTGCCTACACTAGTGAATCCATCTATGAATGATGGGATTGCACGTGGCAATCTTAATTTTTGATGCATACCTAATTCATAGTTTGCATGCTTTGATACACTAACTTTTAGCGTAGATATTTGCTTATTAATTAACTCAATAGGCATTGATTTGTATGGTTTCCTTAAGAATTCCTTCCTTGGTTCACTATCTGCACCAAAGAATTTGTTGAATACTTTTTGGGCATGCTTATCATATACATACACAAATAATTTATGCTCGAAACCCTTGAATAGTTCTCTTGCATGTAATTTAGAGTTACCAGCAAGCCCTTTCACATATTTAAGGTCATAGTGCTTTAACAAGTGACCATTAGATTTAGCCCATTCATCAAATTGGAATATATGCTGGAACTCAATCATCTCATATTTCTTTGTCTTTGGCTTTAACCTAATAATTGGTGTCTCGAATCTCTTGACAAAGTCTCTTGCAAACAATGTAGGCCAAAACGTCACAAATATATTTAATATCAAGCTAAATATTAAGCCCTTGCCATCATGATCTTGATCCACACAGCAAACGATTGCATCATATCTTAACTCTGCTAGCTGTCTTTCATAATCTGGATCACCCTCTAGGTACTTATAATTGATATTTAACCCAGTCATTAGTAAGAATGTCTTGAAGAACACATTATTCATTAGCTTATCTTTAAGCACAATCTTCCTTTCACTACTAAAATAATCATTGATATGATCAGTGGTAAAGCTGAAGTCTTTATCATCTTCACTTTTATTATCTTCTTCATAGTCATCCATGCAGTCTTCATAGTCACTATTATTAGCAGTATTGGCACTTTCATCTGCTTTAACATACTTCTTGCCAAATAAAGTCTCCATATACCACTTTTTTATATTAGCAATCACACCACCTAATTTAAGTAATCCTATGTAATTTGGATCATAATTGAACTCACCGGTTTTTGGATTTTTGTATGAGTAACCATTAGTACAAAATTGCAATGCTGAGTCTCCCTCGCAAAGTAGTAAGTACCTTTTATGTATATACTTTTTCTTCATGATACCTGCATATTTAGCATCTTCTATGCCTTTGCCATTAATAATCTTGGTTTCCTTGATTGGCTTATCTTTCTTGTTAGCATTCAGGTCTTGATTAACGAATTTAGCTACTTTGTACGCTACTTCATCTAATTTATCACCAAATATTATATTATTTATGTGATCTTTAGTAACATCTGCATGCTCTTTAGTTTGTCCAGTGAAGAACTCACCACCAATCAAGAAGTTACCGAATATGAATAAGTATCTATGAATCAGCGCTTTTTGAAGTCTAAGATTTTGTTGATGGTAATCTTTAACCATTATATTCTTCACTTTGGCATGAATTAAGTTAGTTAAGTGCTCAGTATGTCTACCTGATACAGACATCACACCATTAATATTTGTCAACTGTGGCAAATGAACACCAGTCTCTTTCTCGTGATTACCAATCGCAAATACTAGGTTCCATACGAAACCCTTTTGCTTTTTATGATATAGGGTCACTTCATGCACATCTACTATATTTGGACTTAAATACTTAGATAGCTGACTAAATTTAGTAACATCTATATCTTTGTCATTGTACATTACTTTACACTTATTATTAGTAGCCCAATTTACGAATATTGATGCCATAATTAGCCTCATATGCACTAATTTATCAAGCACATCTTTTATATTAGCAAAACTGGTGCCAAATATTTCATCATACAGAAGCTTGAAAGTAATCTTTGTGTATGGCTTACATTCGACCTTAGTTAACTTAGGTGTCGAGTAATTTGACAAACCACCTTTCCAGTTTTGCCTATATCTTACATAACTGTCAAATACATTCTTATTATTCTTAAGAACGTATCTCTTATATACAGTATCTAACTTAAATGATGATGAGAATTCATTGGTTAGCTTAGCACCAACGCCATTAGTGCCACCAGTGGTAGAATCCTCGGGCTTCTTAACATTGGAGCCTTGATACCCTTCATCAAAGAAGATCTGTGGCAGGTATTTATTAGCTTTATTATGTACCTCAACAGGCACACCTTGACCATTATTATATATAATTATGGTACCTGATTCCATATCTAGGTTTAGCTTAATTAATGTAACCTGGAGCTCATCATCATACTTACATGATTTTAGCATATTCCTGGCATGATCAAGTGTATTAACTACTACTTCATCCACTGCTTTTAATAATGCTGGTGCGTATGTTACATCCTCTACTACGATTTCATCATTATTAAGTAAATATCTCGCATACATATTAGGTATTTTAGACCCAGTTAGCATATCTTTATCTCTCAAATTTTGCTTTAGTGAACCCAAGGGGAACTTCTTTGAGATATCAAGACCTGACTGAGCCAGCTCAAACTTTGCTGATTTACCCATGCTAGATATTTTCGTGTTTTTTGGCATAAAAGCGTGACAGATTTAACTTAATTTACTAAATTCAATTTTTGGTATGTGGTTACTGTGATTATTATTTATTTAAACCAAAATAATTTTATGTGCTAAGTATATTATGTCCTACTTTTTCATACCAAACACACTGTCTGGTCCAGATACTGCTACTAATAATGGGTTAGCACGTTATAATGGAACCACAGGCACATCAATCAAAGATAGTGGTATATTAGTTGATGACACTGATAACATCACTGGGGCAGTTGAAATAAGTGCTAGTACTAGTATTAGCACACCAATGATAACAAGTGCAGGATCAGCTGTTTCATTTAATAATAAGAACATAGATAATGCTGGTACTATTACTGGCACCACTTTAACAGACGGTACTACCACTATTACTGATGGTACTATTACTGGCACCACTTTAACAGACGGTACTACCACTATTACTGATGGTGATATTACTGGTGCAGTTGAAATAAGTTCTAGTA
>Ga0307983_1000501_pt1 | contig 19879 bp, 13 predicted proteins | sample OrgLakmetagen991_FD_201845 | JGI IMG/M metagenome (GOLD analysis project Ga0307983, IMG submission 201845) | Saline water microbial communities from Organic Lake, Antarctica - #991 | ecosystem: Environmental > Aquatic > Non-marine Saline and Alkaline > Saline | place: Antarctica: Organic Lake...
TAGATTATTTAATATTATTATAAAATTAAAATAGTTTACTAATATTTAATATCATTAGTTATATTTTGTTTTACTATTATTATATTTTGTTTTACTATTTTTATATTTTGTTTTACTATTATTATATTTTGTTTTACTATTTTTATATTTTGTTTTACTATTATTATATTTTGTTTTACTATTTTTATATTTTGTTTTACTATTTTTATATTTAATTTTATAATAAAGTTGAATCATCTAGATTTTAATAATATAAAATATAAAAATAGTAAATGTTTTACAAAGTTTGATTAAATATTAGAAAAATTACCTATATCATTATAATATCTATCTTGTAAATTATCTATTTGTTCTCTAAAAGCGTAAGTCATGTAATTATCTTTATCAGGTAATCCCCATAATTCATTTTTTGAAGCATTTGGATTATATGCATTAACGGATTTATCATTTTCAGAATCTTCATTATCATTTTCAGAATCTATATTATCATTTTCTGAATCTTCAGAATATAAATTATCATTTTTATTTATAATATTTGGATTTATACCATCTTGTAATCCTCTAGAATTTCTTTCATCTATAAAATCTATAGGAACATTATTATGTTTCATATTACTTTTATATGTAATAGTAATAGTACTAAATATTATAATAATTATAAAAAATGATATAGCTAATAAAGTAGGAAAATTTTGTAAAGTTAACATTATATTTATATTATATATATTATTTTTTTAATTACATACTATAATATTTAAAAAATTATATTTATGCAGAACTTGCATTACCTAGACTAGTTAAAGCACTTTTTGCACCAAATCTACTTTTTGCACGTTGTATACTTTTCCATTTTCCATCTAATGCAGATATTTTTGATACATATTCATCATATTTAGATTTTTTCATTAATTTATCAGCATCTAAACCTAAAGATGTAATATATTTTTTTTTTAAATCTTTATCTGTATCATAAACACTTATAATTGAAGATATATTTTGTAATTTACCTAAAATAGCACTTATATTAATACTAGGTGGAAAAGAAGTTGTATTTACATATTTTGGCAACATATCAAATTGTATATAATCTTTTAATTTTTTTTCATCGCCTGTAAAATACTCTAATAATATATTAGGTTCTTTAACCCATTTACCTTCATCTATATATCTTAATTTATCTAAAATTTCTGTTATTTCTTTTAATGATTGTTTCATATCATTTCCAGTAATTGGTTTATCACCTTTAGAAACTAACCTATGTAAATAAGGACCTCCTACAACTCCTTTTGCTATTTCTCCCCCTTTTTTCTTTTTTTTATTTGTTTTTTTCTTTTTTATATTTATTATAAATTTTTTACAATTATAATGTAATAATTTATAAATTTGTTTAAATTTGTTAATTTCTTCTAAATTAAGTGCTTTATTATAATATTTTATATTATATTCATTTAATTTAAATATAAAATTATTTACTTTTTTACTATCAAAAAAATATATTAAAATTATATTATTTATTAAATCTTTATGTAATTCTTTTAATGATTTTTCTAATTTATTAGATTTATTAGATTTATTAGATTTATTAATAGTTTGTAATGATTTTGGTAATTTATTAGATTTATTAGATTTAATAGATTTATTAATAGTTTGTAATGATTTTGGTAATTTATTAATAGTATGTAATGATTTAGGTAATTTATTATATTTATTAGATTTAATAGATTTATTAATAGTATGTAATGATTTAGGTAATTTATTAGATTTATTAGATTTAATAGATTTATTAATAGTTTGTAATGATTTAGGTAATTTATTAGATTTAATAGATTTAATAGATTTATTAATAGTATGTAATGATTTAGGTAATTTATTAGATTTATTAGATTTAATAGATTTATTAATAGTATGTAATGATTTTGGTAATTTAATAGATTTATTATATTTATTAGATTTATTAGATTTATTAAAAATATCAAAAACAATTCTTTTATTTTCCATTTTTAATATATATAATTATATATTTTAAAATTGTTTTTGTTAATTTAAGCAAATACTAACTATTAAATTTTACATTGAATATTATACTAAATCTAAACTATAATATACATAATTAATTATTACTTATGTCATCTAAAAAACAAGTATCTAAAAAATTACAAAATTTAAATGCAGAAGAAAAAGAATTAGCTAATAAATATAAATCTAAAACTCAATATGAACATATACGTGATAGACCTGATACATATATTGGAAGTATTAAAGTTGAAAAAATTGAACAATATATTTATGAAAAAAATATATTAATTAAAAATTCTTCTGATAATAATAATAATGATAATGATAATGATGATGATAATAATAATGATGATAATGATAATAAATCAGAAAATAGTAATGATAATAATGATAATAATGATAGTAATGATAATAATGATAATAATGATAATAATGATAATAATGATAATAATGATAATAAATCAGAAAATAGTAATAATAGTGATAATAAATTTAAAAATAGAAAAGATATGATAGTTCCAAAATCTATTAAATACATTCAAGGATTATATAAGATTTTTGATGAAATAATTGTAAATGCGGTAGATAATAAAAATCGTGTAGATACAAAAATTGAGAATGGTGAAAAAAATCATAAACCAATGACCGAATTAAAAGTAAATATTTTTAAATATAGTGATGATAAACAAGAAGAAAAATATGCTATATCTGTATGTAATAATGGAACAGGTATTGATATTGCAAAACATCCAGTAGAGAATTTATGGATTCCACAGATGATTTTTGGTAAATTATTAACATCTAGTAATTATGATGATAATGAAAAAAAGGTTACAGGTGGTAAAAATGGATTTGGAGCTAAATTAACTAATATTTATTCTACATATTTTAAAATAGAAACAGTAGATCATATACGTAAATTAAAATATACACAAGAATATAGAAATTGTATGTTAGAAGTAAATGAACCTACTATAGAAGAAAATTATAAAGGTAAGCCTTATACAACAATTACATTTATTCCAGATTATAATAAATTTGGAATAGAAGATTTAACAGAAGATTTTATAAATTTATTTAAGAAACGAACGTATGATATGGTATTTTGTAGTAATGGTGTATTAGATGTATATTATAATAATGAATTATGTTGTATATTAGATGATAAGCAAAATGAAAAAAGTAAAAAAAAGAAGAAACCTGTGAATAAAGAATTACAATCTACTGAATATATAAAAATGTATATACCTAGTAATGATATGGTTTTAGCAATAGGTAATCCACATCCAAGATGGCAAATTGGAGCATGTATGTCTCCAAATTTTATGTTTCAACAAATTAGTTTTGTAAATGGTATTTATACAAGTCGTGGTGGAAAACATGTAGATTATGTAATAAAAAAAATAACATCTAGTTTATCAGATTGGATAAAACAGAAAAAAAAACAAGTTGTCCGTGAAAATTTAATTAAAGAAAATTTAATGATTTTTGTTAATTCGTTAATTGAAAATCCAGATTTTGATGGTCAAACAAAAGATACATTAAAAACAACACCTAGAAATTTTGGTTCATCATTTGAATTAGAACCTGATTTTATAAATACATTAATAAAATCAGGTATTGTAGAACGTGTAATGGCACAAAGTTTATTTCAAGATACACAAATTTTAAAAAAAACTGATGGTAAAAAAACTAGACGTATTTTAGATATTGAAAAACTAGATGATGCTAGATATGCTGGGACTAAACGTGGTTGTGATTGCACTCTTATTTTAACAGAAGGAGATAGTGCAAAAGCAACGGCAGTATGTGGTATTTCAGTAATGGAATCAGGTTCAGATTTATATGGTATATTTCCACTTCGTGGAAAATTATTAAATACTCGTGATGCAAGTGATAAACAACTAGCAGATAATAAAGAAATTTGTAATATTAAAAGAATTTTAGGATTACAGGAGGGTGTAGAATATAAAGATATAAAAGCATTGAGATATGGTCGTATATTAATTATGACAGATCAAGATGTGGATGGAAGTCATATTAAAGGTTTGGTAATTAATTATATTGCAAGTAAATTTCCATCATTGTTAAAAATAAATGGATTTATAACTTCATTATTAACACCTATTGTAAAAGTATGGAAAAAAGGAAGTAAAAAAATAAAAGGAGAACAATTTTATACATTAACACATTTTAATGAATGGGTAGAAGCTAATAATAGTGGTTATGGTTATAACATTAAATATTATAAAGGATTAGGTACAAGCACACCACAAGAGGCTAAAGATTATTTCCGTGATTTTAAATTGGTAATTTATCATTTTGATGAGGAAACTATTAATAATATTGATAAAGCTTTTAATAAAGATAGGTCTAAAGATCGTAAAACTTGGTTATCTAAATATGATAATCGCGTTTTAGATTTAGGACAACTTGATGTATCATTTACAGATTTTATAGATAAAGATTTAATACAATTTAGTATGGCTGATAATGCTAGAAGTATACCTAGTTTAATGGATGGTTTAAAAACATCACTTAGAAAAATTTTATTCTGTTCTCTTAAAAGAAATTTAGTTAATGAACTTAAAGTTTCACAACTTGCGGGTTATGTTGCTGAAAATGGAGCATATCATCATGGTGAAGCAAGTTTAAATGGAGCAATAGTAAATATGGCTCAAAATTATACAGGAACAAATAATATAAATTTATTAATGCCTGAGGGTCAATTTGGTACTAGATTAGAAGGTGGTAAAGATCATTCAGCTACTAGATATATTTTTACATATTTATCACCAATTACTAAAAAAATATATAAAGAAGAAGATAAACCTTTACTTAAAAATATTGAAGATGATGGACAAATTGTAGAACCATTATATTATTTACCTATTATACCTATGGTTTTAGTTAATGGAAGTGAAGGTATAGGAACAGGATGGAGTAGTAAATGTCCACAATTTAATCCAATTGATATTATTAAATCTATTAGAAATAAATTATCAAATAAACCATTAAATGAATTAAATCCATGGTATAGAGGATTTAAAGGAAATATTAGTAAAGTAATTACAAAAAAGAACTCTGATATTCAATGGAAAACAAAAGGTTGTTATCGTATTATAGATAATAAAACTATAGAAGTATTTGAATTACCTATAGGTGTATGGACTAGTAGATATAAAGCATTTTTAGATAAATGTATAATGGGTAATGAAGATATAAAAACTGGTAAAACTAGTAAAAAAAAAACTAGTAAATCACCTAAATCTACAACTCAAAAAGATAAAGAACAATTATTAAAAGATTATATTAATGATTCAACAGATGTAGAAATTAAATTTACTTTAATTTTTGAACCAAAAATATTAAGTAAATTATTAGGTGTATATGATAAATATGGTGATAATGAATTTGAAAGAAAATTTAATTTAACTAGTACATTAACATGTACTAATACATTAACATTCTTTGATGGAGAAGGTAAATTAAAAAACTATAGATCAATTGAAGAAATAATGGATGAATTTTATACTAAACGTATATATTTTTATGAAGAAAGAAAAAAATATCAATTAATGCATATGGAAGAAGAATTAATTTTAATTTCAGTAAAAGCACGTTTTATAAATGAAATCATTGATAAAAAATTAAAAATTAATAATATACCAAAAGCACAAATTATGGATCAATTATTTAATGGTAAATATCCTAAAATGTTGCAAGGAAAATTATATACAGAACAAGCATTAAAAGAATTAAGTAAAAATGAACAAGATGATGCGAATTATAACTTTTTAGTAAATATGACAATTTATAATTTAACAAAAGAAAAAGTTGATGAATTAAATAAAGTAAAAGAAGAAGTAGAAGATAAATTACAAAAATTAAAAGATACTACTATTTACACATTATGGAATAATGACCTAGATGATTTAGAAATAGAATATAAGAAAACCATGAAAGCCTACTATAAATTTTATGATTTAAAAGAACGTGATTTTACTAAATCTAAAAAAAATAAACTAGATTTTAACACCATGTAAATTTATTTTATTTATCTTATTTTTTTATTTTAATTTTTATAATTATTTTATTTTCTAATCTAATTTATATATTCATCTAGATGTATTATTTATTTTATTTTTCAAAATTATTTTTATTATTTTCTAATTTATATATTCATCTAGATGTATTATTTATTTTATTTTTTATAATTTTAATTTTTATAATTTATATATTCATCTAGATGTATTATTTATCTTAATTTTTATAATTTTAATTTTTATAATTATATTTTTTTTTATAATTTATATATTCATCTAGATGTATTATTTTTCAAAATTATTTATTTTATTTTCTAATTTATATATTCATCTAGATGTATTATTTATTTTATTTTCTAATTTATATATTCATCTAGATGTATTATTTTTATTATTTTCTAATTTATATATTCATCTAGATGTATTATTAATTTTATTTTCTAATTTATATATTCATCTAGATGTATTATTTATCTTATTTTTTATAATTTTAATTTTTATAATTATATTTTTTTTTATAATTTATATATTCATCTAGATGTATTATTTATTTTATTTTTTAAAATTATTTATTTTATTTTTTATAATTTTAATTTTTCTAATTTATATATTCATCTAGATGTATTATTTATCTTATTTTTTTATTTTATTTTCTAATTTATATATTCATCTAGATGTATTATTAATTTTATTTTTTAAAATTATTTTTTTTTTTTTTCAAAATTATTTAAAATTAATAAAAAAAATAATCTAGATAAATCTAGATTAAACATTAAAGTCAAATTAATATTTAACTTTACACTTTAAGCGTCTATCAATAGACCTAGAAGTCAATCGATAAGAACGTCGTTCTTTCTTTTTCAAATTTCTAGTTTGCTTTTTAAGATGATAATCATCTTTAACATGGCATAAATCATCATTCAATCCAATGAAAGAGTTTCTATACTTAAAAGATTCATTCATCATAGAAGTAATTAATGAATCACTAAAAACATAATTTGGTTTTTGAAATTCACTTGCATATTGAATATACAAGTCTTTAAACCTTTGATTGGTTTGTTTAGGGTCAACATCATATTTACTTTTCAAAATTTGAAAATAATGAATAAATTTGTTTATATGCTTTTTTTCATATGCATATTCTTCATCATCTATATAAGACAAACATTGAGAATAGTAATCATGTTCTTTTTTATAAATAATACACAAATTTATTAAAGAATGTATATATGTGTTAAATATATTAACATTTGAATAAGTTCCATAATCTTCTATATTATAAGCAATAATAGTATTTTTTGTAAAACCAATTTCATAAGGATAACCCATTTCATCACGTGTAATATGAGCTAGAACAGAAATGTCATGCATAAAAATCATGTCTTGAAAATGTTGGGTCTTCTTGAAATAAGCAATCTTCTCTTGAACATCGTTTTCATCTTCGCTAGATGAAATGATCAATTTCAGATAATCTGTAAATGACGTAAAGTAGGTTAGTACAAGTTCTAGGCATAGAATAGAAATCATAATGATTTTTAAACTTTAGAATACCTTTTGAATTGTAAATAATAATATAACTATAAATAAGAAAACAATTTTATTTAATTTACATATATTATATCTAAAAATAACAATAAAAATAAAATAATTAAAATAATTAAAATAATTAAAATAGTTAAATAATTAAAATAATTAAAATAATTAAAATAATTAAAATAATTAAATAATTAAAATAGTTAAATAATTAAAATAATTAAAATAATTAAAATAATTAAATAATTAAAATAGTTAAATAATTAAAATAATTAAAATAATTAAAATAATTAGTTTATTTAAGTAAATGTATTTTTTTATGTGTATTTAGAATTTTAACAGTTAATAATACTTGTATTTGTAAAGATGAGTTTATAATTCGTCCTGTATTATCATCGTCTAAATCACTATCTATATTTGTAGAATTTAATAAATTTATAAACCATGGTTTAAATTCTTTTTTTCCAGTAATAACATTAATAAATCTAGGTGTATTAATAATAATTTCATTATGATAAATAACATTATTGTCTTCAATATCATCTGTTTTTTTAGTACTTATAATAATATGTCCTCTTTCTCTGTTAATAAATTCATTAAATAGCATGCATTCACTAAATCCTAATTCAGTTTCTCTAAATTGATAGGAGTTGAATTTAATAATATCATTTGTTTTAAAATTATCTGGTGAGAAAAAATTGTTAGTTCTGATATATAATTTATCAGTATCTGTATCATAGTATATTAATATTACATCTAATACATCTTTTCTAAATAATGAGTATTCATCTAGTAGTTGTTCTCCATCATATCTAAGAATACTAATATCTAATTTATTTAATTTAGATTTAGGAGTATAATATTCTTTTATTTGTTTATTTGTATTAACTAATTCTATATATTTAACATCATCTAATGTATTAGGTAATGGTATTTTTGAAGTAACAATTGCTAAACTATTATCTATATATTTATTTGTGCCAAACGATGTATTTTCAATTCCTTTAATATGAACTTGTAAATAAGGATAAAATGTAGGACGATGTGTATTTTCCATAATTCTATTAGGTATAATTATACTAGTTACCATTATAGAAACAACATTTTCAATAGATTGTTTAATAGAAGCACTTAATGCTTGGTTATTATTTATAATAGATATATCTCCACAATCAATTTTAAAATTTAGTAAATTTTCATTATTATTTAAGTATTGCCATGGTCTATCTTCACTAGATATAATTATATATAGATTTTCAGTATGTAAATTACTTGTATCATGAGGTATTTTATCATTTTTAAAATTAATTGATGTTTGTTGTGCTATAGTATCATCGTTAAATATTATACCTAAATTTTCTTTTATAGTAGGTTGTAAATTTATATGATTTTTATATTTTTCATTTATTTCAGTATTAAATGATGTTATTTTATATCTATTTTTATCAATATTATTATTAGAATTATAATTAGGATTATTAGAATTATAATTAGGATTATTAAAATTATCAATATTATTATTAGAATTATCAATATTATTATTAGAATTATCAATATTATTATTAGAATTATAATTAGAATTATTAGAATTATTAATATTATTATTAGAATTATAATTAGGATTATTATAATTATTGCCTAATTGTCTATTTTCATCATTTAATAAATTTGATAATAAATTTTTAGACATATTTATTTTATTTAATATTTAATAATTTTAATATTAAATTTTAAAATAATTAATCTAGAAGATTATTAAAACTCTAGATATAAATAAAATAAAATGAAATAAAATGAAATAAAATAAAATAAAATAATTAATCTAGAAGATTGTTACAACTCTAGAATGAAATAAAATAAAATAAAATGAAATAAAATAATTAATCTAGAAGATTATTAAAACTCTAGAATGAAATAAAATAAAATGAAATGAAATGAAATGAAATAATTAATCTAGAAGATTATTAAAACTCTAGAATGAAATAAAATAAAATGAAATAAAATGAAATAATTAATCTAGAAGATTATTAAAACTCTAGAATGAAATAAAATAAAATGAAATAAAATGAAATAATTAATCTAGAAGATTATTAAAACTCTAGAATGAAATAAAATAAAATGAAATGAAATGAAATAATTAATCTAGAAGATTATTAAAACTCTAGATATAAATAAAATGAAATGAAATAAAATAATTAATCTAGAAGATTGTTACAACTCTAGATATAAATAAAATGAAATAAAATAAAATAATTAATCTAGAAGATTGTTACAACTCTAGATATAAATAAAATGAAATAAAATAAAATAATTAATCTAGAAGATTGTTACAACTCTAGATATAAATGAAATGAAATGAAATAAAATAATTAATCTAGAAGATTGTTACAACTCTAGATATAAATAAAATGAAATGAAATAAAATAATTAATCTAGAAGATTGTTACAACTCTAGATATAAATAAAATGAAATAAAATAAAATAATTAATCTAGAAGATTGTTACAACTCTAGATATAAATAAAATAAAATGAAATAAAATGAAATGAAATAAAATGAAATAAAATGACATAAAATGAAATGAAATAAAATAAAATAAAATAAAATAAAATAAAATAAAATAAAATAAAATAAAATAAAATATTATTAAATAATATGAATAAGTTAAATAAATAAATATATAATATAAAAAGTATAATAAAAATGAAAAAAATATTAAATAAAAAAATAAATAAAAATAAAACTAAATCAATATTAAATATGAATATAAAATATAATAATATTATAGATTTTTTTAAAAATAATTATGAAAATATTAATAATATATTATCATTTATATTAATTATAATAATAATATCAGTATTATATTCTGTTTATTCTTATTATAAAAAAAAAAAATTAGAGGGTTTTATAGAGCAAGAACCATATGATTTATTAGATAAAATTAAGAGTAATATATATAAAATAGATCCAAGTTGGGATAATCAATTATATAATCATCAATTAGATAAAAAAGAATCACCGTTATCATTTTGGAATATAACTAAACAAGATAGTAATTTTAAAATAATAGGTCATGCAGTAAATAATATTGCAAATGAATTTAAAGATGGACAACCAGTAGCTACTAAAGATAAAACAATGTTGATAGATGGTGATACAAAAGTTCCAGAAAGTGTTAAATTAATATATGCACTAGGTGATAATCAAATAACAGAAAAAAGAAATAATAAAGGTAATTTAGAATTTAAAACAGAATATTTAAATATTAAAACTTTGTCGGATATAGAGGAAAGGTTAAAATTATTAGAAAATGTATATGATGTTTTTAGACAAGGTAGAGAAGAATTTAAAACTAGATTGTTAAATCAATTGAATAAAGAATTAGATAAAATAGAATTTAAAGTATTTTTATATATTAAAAATAATTATTTTAGTGTTGTAAATGGAATAGTAACTACAAACTTTAATAAAAAACAATATTCATCAGATGGAGTTTATAATTGTGTTAGATTTCCAATAGGTTGTGATATAGATTTTACATTTGAAAATAATGCTATAATTCAATTTAGACCAGATTTTAATTTAATGTTAAATGATACTGGGACATTTTATGCTAAATTAAATTATTCTAATGTTCTTAAAACAACTAATGCAGAAAAAATTAATTTTAGTGATAATTTTGGTATATTAGAAAATAATGGTTTAAATAAATCTAATGAAAAAATCAAAAAATCACATAAATCTTTAATTAGACAATCAACTGTAGCACGTAATAGAAAAATATCATATCCATTTAATTATATGGCTACAAATGGTACAAATAATATAAATATTGAAAAAAAAGGATTATATGATTATATTAATAATAAAATTAAATCTGATAGAATTGACTATATAGATGGTTATGACGAATCTTTAAAAGGTGAAATAAATGAAAATAAAAAAATTAATATAATAGAAGCAAATTTAGATGATAAAAGAATAAATATAATTACTTCAGAAACTTTAAATAAAGAAGATAAAACAATTACTATAAATAATTATAGAGAAGATAATAAAATAAAAAGAAAAGATGCTAATTTAGATAAAATAATCGAGCTAGAACATGTAGAGCCAACTACAACTCCAGTAAAAGATAAATTTGAAGGATTTACTACTGAAAAAAATACGGTAAAAAGTATTTATAATAGTAAAATACATATTGGTAATTCAAGAACTATAAAGTTTGACTTTTCCGATATTTACGAAAAAATAAATATTAAATTAAAAGAAATAATAAATAAAGAATGGTTTAATATAATTAAAAATAATATAAATGCATTAAATACAACTGATAAAGATAATAATATAACAGATAATCCTTTAGGTGGTATTATTACAAAAATTTTAACAAATAGTGAAATACCTGATTCAGAAATGAAAGTAACAAGTAATATACTTACAATTACTTTACCTGAATTTTATATAGATTTTGTATTTAATAAACCTGAAGTATTAGTTAGTTTTAATCATATATCATTTCCTGCAAAATGGAAATCTGCTATTACTAATGCTAAAAAATATAAAAATGCTAGAAAACGTGGAAATATAGGAGTTGAATATTATGATCAAGGAAATGTAGCTAAAACAAAAACAGAAATAGATCAATATACACCAGTACATACAATTAAATCAATAGGAAAATCTTTTTTAAAAAATATTTCAGTAGTTCCATCATATAGTAAAGAAATACATCCATTATATGCGTGTGTGATAAAATTTATATATGGTAATTTAGATAATTTACAAAAAATTGAAGATGATATAATTAATATGACAAATTCTTTAAATAATCTTAAAAATACTATATTAACTAATCAATTTAAACATTATCCATTAAAAATATATCGTCCAATACCACCACCTAATTATAAAACTGTAGGAGATTTAATATTTTCTCAATCTAGTAATTTTAATAATGTTGATATTAATTTTACTGCTGATGAACCTAATTTAAGTGATTATGCTTGTGTTCCAGAACAATGTGTGCGTGAAATAAGAGAATGGTTACCAATAGATAAAATTTATGAATATCAACAAGATAATAATTATTTAGCTATTTATAGAAATCCTTATTTACAAACATTTAGAGCGGTAACAACCCCAGGTGTATTACCAAGTGGTAAGGTAGAAAAAATAGTTGCATGTGTAGAAAGATGTAAATTAGTAGATGATATAATACAGGCTGATAAATGCGCTAGAACATTTTATAAAACGCATAAAAGTATAAGTGATACTTTTAATACAGATCCGGATAATGTAATAAATGAGAGAAGAAATAATATATATAAAAATAAAATAGTTGAAAGACAAGATAGAATAAATAAATTAAAAGAAACTTCTAGACAATTACAAGTGCAAGATGATAAAGCAAATATTGTAAATAAATCATATAATCGTAGTAAATTACAAAATTTAGTTGATAAACAAAAAATAAATATGTATAAACTAGTTGATAATTTAAAAAATGGTAAAAATAAAATAGCTATTAATGTTAAATTTAATTATGATAAATTATTTGAATTGTGTTCTAATGGTAAATTACCTGATAATGTTTGTTCTTTTGTTCAAAAAAATATAAAATTTCCGAGTAGTAATTTAACCGATGCTTCTAGATTACAATATGATAAAAAAGCACTAGAAGCATTATTAGATTCTTGTCCAACACCTGATATGCAAAATTATGTAAAAAGAACACTAGTTGAAAATAATTGCGGCTGCTACTTTACAGATGATGAACTAGAAAATAATTTATAATTTAATTATATCTATAATTATATTATTATTTCAATTTTTAATTTTTTTATTTTTTTAATTTATATATTAATCTAGATGTATTATTTATTTCAAAATTATTTTTAATTTATTATTTTTTAATTTATATATTAATCTAGATGTATTATTTATTTCAAAATTATTTTTAATTTATTATTTTTTAATTTATATATTAATCTAGATGTATTATTTATTTCAAAATTATTTTTAATTTATTATTTTTTTATAGTTTTTAATTTTTAATTTTATTATAGTTTTCAATTTTAATTATTACATACATGACAATCAGGAGAACTATATCCTTGTATACCAGGTAATCCTCTAGGACCTGTAGGACCATTAGAAGTATTTTGTTTATAATAATAAAATCCTATTATAAATATTAGTATAATAACATTTACAATTAATAATGAAATAAACCATGTAAAACCTATACTAGAGTAATTAATTTTAACATTAATAGATGGTGATGCATTATATATAGTATTTATAAATCCAGAACCAAAATAATAAAATAAAGCTATAAATATAGCAATTATTGTTGTATACATTTTTAAATTATAATGCTTTTATATATTAGTTTTATTTGTGTAATAATTTAAATTTATATAATTAATTAAATAAATAATTAGTTTAACTATAATTTTTAATTTATACTAAATAATTAAATATAAGTATGGAAAACAATGAAACATTAGATTTATTTTCAGAATCAGATTCTAAAACTATTTTAAATTATAAAGATTTAGTTAATAATATTTATTCATATTTAAAAGTAATTAAACAACATAATAAACAAACAGAAGTTAATTTATCTACAAAATTAACAAATATTATAACAAATCAAAATTTAATTATAAATAAATTAAAAATATTAGAATCAGAAATTAAAGAATTAAAAATTAAAAATATAAATGATGATATATTAGAAAATGAAACATTAGAATTATTAAATAAAAATATTAATAATAATATAGATAATATATTTTTAAAAAATATTAATAAAAAAAATACTAATAATACTAATAATACTAATAATACTAATAATACTAATAATACTAAAAATACTAAAAATACTAAAAATACTAATAATACTAATAATACTAAAAATTCTAATAATTCTAATAATTCTAATAATTCTAATAATTCTAAAAACATTAATAATTCTAAAACTGCTATTATAGATGATAATTTATTATTTTCATTAATGAAAAATAAAAACAAACATATTTTACATACAATAACTGATTTAACAACTGTGAATGAATTATCAACTATGAATGATTTATCAACTGTAGATGAATTATCAACTATGAATGATTTATCAACTATGAATGAATTAAATGATGAATCAGTTGAGTATGATAATAATTTATTAAATGATGAATTAAATGATGAATTAAATGATGAATCAGTTGAGTATAATAATAATTTATTAAATGATGAATCAGTTGAGTATAATAATAATTTATTAAATGATGAATTAAATGATGAATCAGTTGATGAATCAGTTGAGTATGATAATAATTTATTAAATGATGAATCAGTTGAGTATGATAATAATTTATTAAATGATGAATCAGTTGATGAATCAGTTGATGAATCAGTTGATGAATCAGATAATTATGATAATAATTTATTAAATGATGAATTAAATGATGAATCAGATAATTATGATAATAATTTATTAAATGATGAATTAAATGATAAATTAAATGATGAATTAAATGATGAATCAAATATATATATTAATAATAAATATATAAAAAATGATAGTATTTTATTTTTAGATTAAAAATTAAATGTTAAAAATTAAATGTTAAAAATTAAATGTTAAAAATTAAATGTTAAAAATTAAATGTTAAAAATTAAATGTTAAAAATTAAATGTTAAAAATTAAATGTTAAAAATTAAATGTTAAATATTAAGTAATTATGTATTTTTTTGTTTTTCTGCTAATTTAGAACGCATACGTTCTCTAATATCACCATTACCGGATCTATCATATTTAGTTTTATCAGATTGCATTTTTTTCATTTGTTGTGCTAGTTGTGGATTTTCTTTTGCTAATTGTTCTGCTTGTTTTTTAATATTTGTTTTATCTCCAGATTGAAATCCAGACATCATTTTTTGTGTATCACGCATTAAATCTGCTTGATTAATATTACCATTTTTAACATTTTTTTGCATTTCTGACCCAAATTTAGTAACTAATCCCATTAATTTACTTGGATTATCACCAGAAAAAAATTTACTAATAACATCTCCCATATTTTCAGGTTTATCATTTTCTAAGTTAGAAAAATCGAAAGTTTCAGTCATTTCTTTTGCTAAATCACTAAATAAATTAGTTGTATTTGATGTTAAATTTTCATTTTCTGTCTTTTTACTTTTATTTTTACTTTTATTTTTACTTTTAGTATTTTCAGTATTACTATTTCCAGTATTACTATTTTCAGTATTACTATTTTCAGTATTATCGTTATCGGAATCATTGGTTGAATCGTTATTATTATCATTATCGGAATCATTGGTTGAATTGTTATTATTATCGTTATCAGAATCATTGGTTGAATCGTTATCGGAATCGTTATTATTATGTTTATGTGGGTTTAAGTTTGATTCAGCTTGTTGTTGTGCTTTTTCCATTTGTTTGGCAATTTCATCCATATTTATATTTCCGAATACTTCACCTATATTTTTAACAATATCTGTTAAATTTGGTGCTTCACCTGATCCAATACCCATTAATCCTGCTAGACTAGCAATATTACCTAATCCAAATATATCGGGTTTATTTCCAACATCATCTAAATCATCATCTTTATTAAATTTAAGTGTTTTTTCAACTTTAGTAGGTGCATATATTTCACCACCTACATTATTTAATATATCATCTATTTCTACTTTATTAGGAATAATTTTACGTCCAAGTAAGATTAAAAGTTGTAAATATTTCCATATTGCTTGTTTATTTTCTTCAGTATTATGATCTGAATTCCATAATTTAATAAAATCAACACCTTCTAATAAATATAATCCACATTGTATATTTGTATCGGTGTTAAACCATCTTTTAGGTATAAATAATTCTGTATTTTTATTACATACATCTTCCATATATTCATTAATTTTAGTTATAAAATATTTAGCATATAAATCATTTTTATTATTTTTATTTTCTAGTAATTCGCGATAATTTTCAACTATTGATTTTTCAAAATTAGGAAAATTAGCAGTAATTTCGAAACAAAATTCTTTAAGATAATAATTAAAATAATCTTGATATGTAAAATCCATTTTTTATTATATTATTTTTTATATATATTTATTATTTTTTATATATGAAAAGTTTTAAATTTAAACTTATAAAGTTATAATTCTCTTAAATTATAAATAAATTAAAAAATTATAAATAAATTAATTAGAAAATTAAAAATAAATAATTTTGAAAATAAATAATACATTTAGATGAATATAAAAAATTAATTAGAAAATATAAAAATAATTTTGTAATAAATAAATAATACATCTAGATGAATATAGAAAATTAATTAGAAAATATGAAAATAAATAATTTTGAAAATAAATAATACATTTAGATGAATATAAAAAATTAATTAGAAAATAGAAAATTAAATTCTATTATTTATAGGATTTTGTTTTGTTTCCATTGCTCTGTCTTGCATTAATTTATTATAAGCTTCATTCATTTTATCTTGTCTAATATCTTTTTCACTTTTTGGAGGTGCATTATCAGCAAATGTAGATTTATCATAAGATACACCATTAATTTTAGTAAAACTAGGAACAACAACCTGTTTTAAATTACTTCCATCAATAGCTTCAAATGAAGATGTTATTATATCATTAGCTTTATCGTCAATAAAAGAATAACCTATTGAATTAGAACCACCTAATTCATTTTGTTGAAATGATAAAACATTGTTATTTTCACTTGTATTTGCAATATTATTATCAATATTATTATTAGAATTATGTGTATTTTGTTCTGCATATGAATTTATCCATGCAAATAAATCATTTTCAGATAATATTTTTCTTTCTAATGATAAATATAATGTAGGAACACTATTAATAAATGGTGGTATATCTAATTCTTGATTATCTATATCACATAAAATTAATGAATTTAATAAACCATATTTATTTAATTGTTGAACACATCGTTTACTATGTTCACAAAAATTTTTACTATAAAATAAATAATTTTGATTATTTTGTTGATTTGACATTTATAATTTTTTATATTTCTATTTTATAAATTAATTAAAAAATAAACTAATTATTATTATTACAATTTCTTATTTATATTTATTTCTATTTTATTTTATAATTTTATAATTTTGTAATTTAATAATTTTGTAATTTAATAATTTTGTAAATAATTTAATAATTTTGTAAATAATTTAATAATTTTGTAAATAATTTAATAATTTTGTAATTTAATAATTTTGTAATTTAATAATTTTGTAATTTAATAATTTTGTAATTTAATAATTTTGTAAATAATTTAATAATTTTGTAATTTAATAATTTTGTAAGTAATTTAATAATTTAATAATTTTGTAAGTAATTTAATAATTTTGTAAGTAATTTAATAATTTAATAATTTTGTAAGTAATTTAATAATTTAATAATTTTGTAATTTAATAATTTTGTAATTTAATAATTTAATAAAATTATAAAATATATATAAAATTGATTTTATAAATACTTTTAATATAATATAATTAAACTACTTAATATATATATAAAATTGATTTTATAAATACTTTTAATATAATATAATTAAACTACTTAATATATAATTAAACTACTTAATATATAATTAAACTACTTAATATATAATTAAACTATTTAATATAATTAAATTACTTAATATAATTTAAATAAATAGTATTTATAAATACTTAAAATTGTAAATGTCAGCATTAATAAGTAATATAGAATATCCATATGAAAATAAATGGGATAAATCATTAAATCATGTTAATTTTAAATTATCAAACGTTCATTATGCGTTAGCTAATTCTATACGTCGTGCTATGATTAGTTATGTTCCAACATGTACATTTAAGTCAGAACCTTATGAATTATCTACAATTAATATTAAGGAAAATAACAGTAAATTAAATAATGAAATTATAAAACAAAGATTAGATAAAATACCGTTTAATATTCCATTTCCAGAAGATTTTGATATAGAAGATTATATATTTAGTATTGATATTAGAAATGATACACATAATATTTTATTAGTAACTACAGAACATTTTAACGTTAAACGTATTAGTACTAATAAATATTTAAGTAAACAAGAAGTACAAAAATTATTACCTCCAGATGATATAACAAATGAATATATACCTATTGTAAGACTTTTACCAAAACATTTTACTGCATTAAATCATGATCCTGAAACATCACAACATATTATGGATGCTATTAAAATACCAGTTGAACATTCAATTGGTATTAAACTAGAAGGTAAATTAGTAATTAGTAATGGATTAGATAATGCTTGTTTTTCACCAGTAGCTGTATCAGCGTATGGAAATACAATTGATAATGAAAAAGCAATATTAGGAGAAAGTAATTATGTTGAACATATTAATTCTATTGAAAGAGAACAAAATATTACTTTAACAGATGAACCAGTACTACGACGTAGATTTAAAATAAATGAAATACAACGTAATTTTATTACAGATGAGTATGATGAACCTTCATCATTTGATTTTACTGTCGAAAGTGTAGGTATTATACCACCTTTAATTATATTTGAACGTGCATGTACTAAATTAATAGATGAATTAAATAAATTAATTACAAATATAAATACAAAAAATGTAAATGAATTAACTATTAAACCAAATAAAACACTAGGTGATAATAGTTATGATATTTGTGTTTTAAACGCAGATGATACATTAGGTAATATCGTTCAAGTATATTGTAATTATTTATTTGCAGATTATACTTTACCACCTGAAGAACGTAAATGTTCTATAATTTCATATCATAAAGTTCATCCATTAAAACGTGAAATAGTAATTAGTGTAAAGCCTTTAAGTGGAGATGACGATATTTATGAAAATGCAAAAAATATAATTGCAGTTGGTTGTAAACATATTATAAAAAAAATTATGGAATTAATTAAAAATTTACAAAGTAGTAAAGAATATATTATAGCTTATAAATCAATTACATAATAATATTATATCTACATGTTTTATTTTATTTTTAATCTTGTTTAATATTTTTTTAATCTTGTTTAATATTTGTTTAATATAGTTTAATCTAGTATAATATTTGTTTAATATTTGTTTAATATTTGTTTAATATTTGTTTAATATTTGTTTAATATTTGTTTAATATTTGTTTAATATTTGTTTAATATTTGTTTAATATTTGTTTAATATTTGTTTAATATTTGTTTAATAT
>Ga0307983_1000502_pt1 | contig 19866 bp, 13 predicted proteins | sample OrgLakmetagen991_FD_201845 | JGI IMG/M metagenome (GOLD analysis project Ga0307983, IMG submission 201845) | Saline water microbial communities from Organic Lake, Antarctica - #991 | ecosystem: Environmental > Aquatic > Non-marine Saline and Alkaline > Saline | place: Antarctica: Organic Lake...
ATTAATCTAGAGTTTATTAAATCATCTAGATACAAAATAAAATTTATTAAAAATAAAATTATTAATCTAGAGTTTATTAAATCATCTAGATACAAAAATAAAATATTAAACTAAAATATTAATCTAAAGTTTATTAAATCATCTAGATACAAAAATAAAATATTAAAATAAAATATTAATCTAAAGTTTATTAAATCATCTAGATACAAAAATAAATTATTAAAATAAAATATTAAAAATAAAATATTAAAAATAAAATTTTAATCTAAAGTTTATTAAATCATCTAGATACAAAAATAAAATATTAAAATAAAATATTAATCTAAAGTTTATTAAATCATCTAGAAACAAAAATAAATAAATATTAAAATTAAATTATTAATCTAGAGTTTATTAAATCATCTAGATACAAAAATAAATTATTAAAATAAAATATTAATCTAGAGTTTGTTAAATCATCTAGAAACAAAAATAAAATATTAAAATAAAATATTAATCTAAAGTTTATTAAATCATCTAGATACAAAAATAAAATTTATTAAAATAAAATATTAATCTAAAGTTTATTAAATCATCTAGATACAAAAATAAAATATTAAAATAAAATATTAATCTAGAGTTTGTTAAATCATCTAGATACAAAAATAAAATATTAAAATAAAATATTAATCTAGAGTTTGTTAAATCATCTAGAAACAAAAAATAATAAATATTAAAATATTAAAATATTAAAAAAACAAAAATAATATGGTTATACTATTATTTATTAAGTTTAGAAATAATATCTTGTATATTTTTTCCGCTAATTTGTGTATAACCTTGATTGTATATTTGTGTTAATTTGTTAACAAATTTAGTAATTAATTCGATGTATATTTGTTTACTTTCTAGGTTAATACCATTACAATCTCTAATATAAGTAGTCATATATTCAGAATCATCAACATCTAGATATTTTAAAATTTTTAAAAATGCACTTTGTTTATCATCAGTTATTTCATCATTTAAATCTACTAATTTACATAATATAATTTCTTGATTTTTATTAGGTATAGGTTTATCATATATTTCAGATTTAATTAATTCTTCATAAGAAGTATATCCTTTATTAGAAAAATCATTTTTTTCTATATTATTTAAAATAAATAGTTTTTCATTTTTTTCTTTTATAATTTCTTTTTCTAAATCACATTTATCATTTAGATTAATTTTTTCATTTATAATATATCCATTTTTATCAGTATATTTTAAAGTTATATTTTTCCCATGTTTAGATTGTATAGTATTCTTATCTATATTAGATAAATAAGGATCTAAATCATATAATGTAGTTTTTTTTTTTTTAATTATTTCTGTATCATCTATATTATCTGTAAATAATGTTTTTATATGATTTTCTGAAGTTAAATGATTTTTATATTTTTCTACACTATTAAAATCTAAATTACATATTATACACATAGTTCTTTTTTTTTTATCTACACATAATTGTTTTTTTTCATGATTAACTTTTGGAGATTTTCTCTTAAATTTTCTATTACAAAATTTACATATTAACTTATCTAATTGAATACTTTCTTTATCAATTTGGTTATCATTTTCAAAGTTTAGTCTTTTGTTTTTATCAATTTGGTTATCATTTTCAAAGTTTAGTCTTTTGTTTTTATCTATTTTTGTATTCATTGAGTTTGTATCTATTTTTGTATTCATTGAGTTTGTATTTATATTTGTATTGATTGAGTTTTTATTTATATTTGTATTTATTGAGTTTTTATCTATTTTTGTATTGATTGAGTTTTTATTTATTTTTGTATTGATTGAGTTTGTATTGATTGAGTTTTTATTTATATTTGTATTTATTGAGTTTGTATTTATATTTGTATTGATTGAGTTTTTATCCAGGTTTATTATATAATTATCATAATTAGTTAATTTATTCATATTAACATATATTTAATTTATAATAACAATTTTAATTATAAATATTAATATAAAAATAAATAAATAAATTATTGTATTACATTAAATTAATTAAAATATATAATTAAATGAGAAGTAGAGTAGTAGTTAGAGCATTTTATGAAGATGCATATTTAGATTTTTTTATAAATTATTATATTAAAATAGGATTTGATGAAATAGTTATATTAAAAGCAGATACTGATATAAAATATAATTTAGATAATTATGATTTACCAATAAATTTAACTGAAAATGAAAAATGTAAAGTTAAAGTAATACATGTTAAAAATACAGGAAATAATATAATTCAAGAATATTATAATGAATTTAAAACTAAAAATGTAGATTGGGTTTTAAATATAGATTGTGATGAGTTTTTAATTTTAGATTGGGGTAAATATAAAGGTATAAATGATTATCTAAAAAAATATTGTAATGAATTAGTTACAAATAAATTAGTAGATAATATAAAAGATATACAACAATTAAAATATAGATGGTTTTGTATTAATAAATTAAATAATGATTGGTCTGATGATAAAAATAATATATTAGGATATTTACAAAATTACCCATTAGAAGTATATAAATATATTAAATCTTTTGGTTCAACCAAACATTTAATTGATAAAAACAAAAGACTAAACTTTGAAAATGATAACCAAACTGATAAAAATAAAAGACTAAACTTTGAAAATGATAACCAAACTGATAAAAATAAAAGACTAAACTTTGAAAATGATAACCAAACTGATAAAAATAAAAGACTAAACTTTGAAAATGATAACCAAACTGATAAAACAAATATTCAAGTAGATAATAAATTAATAAATTGTCATTTTTATTATATAAAAAATATAGGATTAGATTTAAGTAATTCATATGTTAAAAGTAAAAATAATAATATAAAAAATCGTAATTATATTTCTATATTGAATAATAAATATTGTGATATAAATGATTCAAATCCTAGAACATTTCCAAAAGATGATACATGTGGATTAAATGGTTTTATATTACATATAAATAGTAGGTCATTAACTAATACTTTAACAAAATGTTTAATTACAGAATTAAGAAATAATAAAAAAATAACTAATTTACCTAAATTTAAATTATGGTTATCAAGTATTAATCTAGAAGATTTAGTAAAATATAAATTACAATATAATAAATATAAATCAAAAATAGAAATTATTAAAAATAAATTTAATTATTTTTTAAATAATAAATTTCTATTTACTAAAAAAATAAATAAATTTCATTCAATATTTAAAAAATATTTAAATGAAAATGAAATATTAAATTTAACAGTTAAAAAATGTTTATATTCTTCATTATTATTTAATTCTACCACAAAAATAACACAATTACCATTTTGTAATATTAACCTAGAAAATAAAATATTAAAACAATTATGTAATGAAAAAGATATTGATTATATTAAATTAAATTATATTATGGATTTATACAAACATAATTATAATTAATTATCATTAATTTATACATTAATTTACACATTAATTTATACATTAATTATAACTTTATATCTTATTTAAATAATTATAACCTTATATCTTATTTAAATAATTAACAATATTTATAATCCATTTTTTATATGTTTTTAATTCTTTAACAATATTTATATGATCTTCATATGTTATAATATATTTAGTAGGAATAGAGCAAGTAACATCATATATTTTTTCATATATATCATTATTATTTATAAAATTTAAACATTTATTATATATTTTATGTAAATCTATTTTATGTAAATCTATTTTATGTAAATTATCAGTTGAGTTTAAGTTATCAGTTGAGTTTAAGTTATCAGTTGAGTTTAAGTTATCAGTTGAGTTTAAGTTATTAGTTGATTTAAAATTAATATTATTAATAATTAATTCGTAATAATTATACCAATTTGTAATAGAATTATTTAATTTATCTAGATGAATATTATTTTGTGTATTAGAATTATTTAATTTATCTAGATGAATATTATTTTGTGTATTAGAATTATTTAATTCATCTAGATTATAAATATCAATTAAGTTTAATAATTTAATATTAATAGTAATATTTATATTATATAATTGTAAAAATAATTTAAAATGTTGTATAAATTTATTTAATAATATTAATACATCATTTAATATTTTTTGTATATATACATTTTTGTGTTTTGTATTGTTAAATTTATATATATATAATGTAAAGTTTTTAATATTATTATTATTTTGAAGAGAATAAAGTTTATTTTTATTTATAAAGTAATAAATAGGAATAATATAATAATATATTAATAATGAAAATAATAATGTAATATTACATTTTAAATTGTAAAATAAATATTCATCATCTAGATTAATATATAAACATATATTAACATTATTTAAATAATTATCATTAAATATACTATTTATATTAGTTAAATTAGCAGATTTAATATTATATATTTCATTTATATTTGTAATATATGTTTTTTCATTTAAATAATTAGAATATAATTTATGTATATTTAAATATGGATTATCACTATTATTTATGTATATATATTTATGATTATTTAATTTAAATGAGTTTAAATTCATATTATATGATAAGTAATTTTTATTTTGACATATAACATATACACAATCATAAATATAATTATTAGACGATAAATAATTAACTATATCTTTAAAATTATGTAGTGTTTCTTTACCTTTATTTTCTATATAATAATAATTAATATTTTCTACTAATAATATATTTATTTTTTTGTTAAACATCATTAATTTATTTTTAAATTGTATATTATTAATGGCAATATCAAAAATCCATCTATATAAATTCATATCTTCTAATATTATTTTATCATATCTAGAATTTGATATTAATTTTATAAAAGCAAATATTAAAGTTTTATATTTATATAATACACTATCTGAATTTTTTTTAATATTCATAATATTCATATTAATATTATTATGTAAAATAAAACAATCATTATATAATTTATATGTAATAGTATCTATATTATCTATATTATCTATATTATCTATATTATCTATATTATCTATATTATCTATATTATCTATATTATCTATATTATCTAGGTTATTAATATTATCTAGGTTATTAATGTTATCTAGGTTATTAATGTTATCTAGGTTATTAATGTTATCTAGGTTATTAATGTTATCTAGGTTATTAATGTTATCTAGGTTATTAATGTTATCTAGGTTATTAATGTTATTTAGGTTATTAATGTTATTTAGGTTATTAATGTTATTTAGGTTATTAATGTTATTTAGGTTATTAATGTTATCTAGGTTATTTAAATCAGTTAAATAATTATCTAAATTTAGGAATGTAATATTTATATTATATGTAAAATTAAATTCATATTTTATAAGATTAGTAATTATTTGTGATGTGTTTTCATTGTGTTTATTAAAATTTAAAATATTTAGATTTAATGTGGAATTATTGTTTTCTTTTATGTATATATTTTTTATAATATTAGTTAAATTTTTTAAAAAATTAAAATTAATTGTATTTATATTTATTAAATTAAAATTAATAATTAATAATAAATTCATATTTTACTATTTATAATATTAATTATTTTAAATTTTAATTTAACTACTATAATTTACAAAATTAAATAAATACATTATTTTCTAAAGGTGTATTATATTCAACATATCCAAAATTAAATGTTCTAAATGTTTTATAATTATATGTATTTTCTTTATAATTAGATTTAATTATTTTATTATAATTATTATTAAATTCAATAATTTTACTATTAAATAACATTAGTATATTTTTAATATATAGGTAATTATTTTCATCATAAAAATATGATTTTATAGAATTTACTAAAAAAATATCTATAATAGTATTATCATTTAATTCAGGTAAATAATTAAAATTAATACAATGATATTTTCTATTTATATTTTTAATACATTTAAATTTTGTTATTTTAGTATTATGTAAAATATTATTATTTTTTATAAAATAATGTAAATTATTAAATAAATCAATATTATTTTTATTAATATATATAACATTTATACTATTATTAAACTTAGAAAAAAAACATAAATATATTAACATATTAACTTGTAAATTTTTGTTTATATTTTGTAGCCATGGTAAATTTAATTTATTTATATTATTTAAATATATATCTTCTTCAACCATCATAATATTATCTAAATTTAAAATAGTAATATTATCTGATTGATTATTTATATTATCATCTAGATTAATATTATCTAATTTAGTAATACAATTATCATCTAGATTAATATTATCTGATTTAGTAATACAATTATCATCTAGATTAATATTATCTGATTTAGTAATACAATTATCATCTAGATTAATATTATCTGATTTAGTAATACAATTATCATCTAGATTAATATTATCTGATTTAGTAATACAATTATCATCTAGATTAATATTACCAGTTTGAATATTTATATTATCCGATTGAGTATTAATATTATTCGATTGAGTATTAATATTATCCGATTGAGTATTAATATTATCTGATTGAGTATTAATATTATCCGATTGATTATTAATATTATTATTTTTATCTAGATTAATAAATTTTAATTTATTAATTAATCTAATAGTATATTTATTATCAATAATAAATAATATTTTGTTATCTAAATAAAAAAAATTTAAATAATTAATATCAATATAATTAAATATAAAATAAATTATAAATTTAAAAGTTTTATTATGTAGTTCTAATAAATTATTTTTATAAATATAATAATTAGATATTGGTATTATAATAACAGTATATAATAATGATTTATCATATATAGATGCTTGTAAATACTTAGTTATATGTGTATATTTAAACTTATCAATATTATTACATTTATAATTATATAGAGGAAATATACTTTTATATTTAAATATATTACTTGTAATTTCACCAAAAATTATTAATATACATATATATATAATATCACAATTTTCAATTTTCATTATTATAAATATTAATATATAATTTTATTTAATTATTATAACCTATTATAATAATTAAAATATAATTTAATAAAAAATAAAATTAAATAATTAAAATATAATATAAAAAAAAATAAAAATTAAATTAAATTAAATTAAAAAATTAAAAAATTAAATTAAATAATTAAATTAAAAAATTAAATTGTAAAATTAAATAGTAAATTATTTATTTTTACGTTTACTTTTTGATTCAGATGATTTAGATGATTCAGATGATTTAGATGATTTAGATGATTTAGATGATTTATTAACTTGTTCTTCATCAGTAGTATTTTCACTTTCATCATCACTTTCATTTTTATTATCATTATCATTGTTATCTTCAGTATTTTCGTTATCACTTTCGTTATCATCTGAATCTTTATTAGATTTTTTAGATTTTAGATTTTTATCAACTTTTTGATTTTTATCAACATTATTTTTAGATGATTTATTTTTAGTATTTTTATCTTCGGGAGTTAAATTAAAAACCCATTCAATATCAATTTTAGGTTCTTTAGAAAGTGAAAAATCAATTGTATCATTATACTCTTCTAGTTCTTTTTCTAAATATTTAGTATCTTTATCTTCACGTTTACATGCTTTAATTTGTCCTTCTAATCGTTGAATATTCCATTTAGCATATTTAAATTTATATAATTCTTTATGTTCTTCTTGTGTTTCTTTTAACATTTGCATAAATTTATCATTTTCTTTTAATTTATCATAATGAAGTTTAAACACATCTGTACAATCTTTAACAGCTTTTCCTTGAATATATTTAAATTCTTTATCTGTTAAAATTTTATTACCTTTTGTTCTACATAAACTAGTAAATAGTAAATATCCACTAATTGGTTTTTTAGGTTGAGCTTCTTCATATTCACCGTCAATAATTGCTTGTTGTAATGCTTTTTTATAATCTTTATTATATAATTTCATAGAGTTATCATATTCATCTTGATATTCTTGTCGTGTATCACTATCTAAATTTTTCCAATCTTCATTAAATTTTTCTGTATTAAAAGTTTCTCCATCTTTTGTAATTTCTTTTTTATAATGGACACGATGTAAATTAATAGGTAATTTTGGTTTAGTTAAATTTGAAGGTTTAAACTTACTATTACGTTTAGTTGAACGTTTAGTTTGAGTTTTAATTTTCTTTTTTCTATCTTCTAATGTTAAAGTATCCATAAGTTGCCATAATGTTTCTACATCTGGAAAATTATTTACATTTTCATGTAAATATTCTAATAGTTCAATAAAATGTTTTGCTTTTAAATAGCCATCTTTACCGTTAAATCTACCTGTATATGATCCACCTTCCATTTCTGAATTATTATTTTTATTACTTTGTGATGCCTTTGACATATTAAATTAAATTATCCTTAAGCGTTTTTTTATTAGTATATAAGTTATTTATATTTATTTATTTTATAAAATCAATTTTATATTTATTTTTTTTTTATTTTTTTTAGGAAATTAAAAACACAAATTAAACAATACAAAAAAAACAAAAAAACCAAATAAATTATTAAAATATTAAAATATTAAATTATTAAAATATTAAATTATTAAAATATTAAATTATTAAAATATTAAATTATTAAATTATTAAATTATTTAAAAAATATAAAAATGTATAATATAAACCTATATGGATTATATAAACCTAGATGTATTATATATAAACCTATATGGATAATATAAACCTAGATGTATTATATAAACCTATATGGATTATATAAACCTAGATGGATTATATAAACCTATATGGATAATATAAACCTAGATGTATTATATATAAACCTATATGGATAATATAAACCTAGATGGATAATATAAACCTAGATGTATTATATATAAACCTATATGGATAATATAAACCTAGATGTATTATATAAACCTATATGGATTATATAAACCTAGATGGATTATATATAAACCTATATGGATTATATAAACCTATATGGATTATATAAACCTAGATGTATTATATAAACCTATATGGATAATATAAACCTAGATGGATTATATAAATAGAAGAAATAGAATAAATGTAATTATAGATTATTAATTTAAAATTAAATATTATGATGTTTTATTTCATTACATATTAATTCTCCATATTTATAATATTTATAATTACCTATCATATTTCTTTTTTCTTCTAATTCAGTTAATTTACATTTATTTACTATTTCTTCTGTTTTTTTAATATCTATTTTAGGTATTATAGGTGTGCATTCATAATAACGTGTATGTAATGGTATATTTATACTATAACCTTCAGGAAAATATATTTTATCTAATAAATTATCTTCAGTTATTTTTTTAAATACAGATTTAGGCATTAATACATTGCTATTTTTTGGTAAAACCATCATTAATAATGTTTGGGTATTAGTAGGTAATCCTTCATCTAATGTAATATGATTTAGTGTTTTATATTCGTCTAAATAATTAAATATATCAGATAATGTAGGAGAATATGAATATGGATAATACCATGTCCATGAAGGGCAACCGCATAAATAATATTTAGCATTCCAAAGTAATGTTGTAATATAATCTTTACATATTTTAATAATTTCATCTTGGTTATTATGTGTATTTAATCGATGACATAGGGAATAATATCTAGAACGCCATTGAGGTAACCAAGGCTTTATTTCTTGTTCTGCATTCATCCATGATTTACATGTTAAAGGTAAAAAATCTATTAATATTTGTTGTTTTTCTCTTTCTGTTGAATCTCTAGGTATAAAAATTTTACTTTCAGCTCTTTTATTAATAAATTTAGTCATTAATTTATTTTCCTGTTTTGATAAAATACTAAAAATTCCACGTAACATTATTATATTTAAATTACCTAATTCTTTATCAAATAACCACCTTAAATTATCATCTGTTGAATAATCAATACCATTTTGTATTTGATAATAAGCACCTAATAATACCACATGACCATCTTGTTTAATACTTATCCATGGAATCTTAGGCATAAAATCATTACCTAAAATCATAGTTAAAACAATATAATCATTTATAAATCTATCAATTTCATTTTCAGTAATAATTTCAATAGGTTTTTTCATATATTTTCCACAACATTCTTTAATTAATCCAATTTTAAAACAATCTATATCCATATACAAATATGGATATCCTTCATGTTCAAATGCATATTGTCCATATTCATAGGCTTCACGTAATAAAAATATATTATTTAACTGTGTTGCAAGTGATAACATAATTAAATCACCATCTAAACCATAAATTATAGTTTTTGTATCTTCTGGTGTTGGATATTTACTTAAATGTCTAATTATTTTATGTTCTCCTTCACCTGATTGACTCCAATCAGAAAATATTACTTCCATATTACGATATAATTCATTACTAGAAAAATGATGCGTTAATGCTTGTCTTAATTCTTCCATAAATTCTGTACCAGGAGTAATCATATTTGTATCTAAATACCAATTTGTACTAGATTTATCAAATTCATTACCATATATTTTATCTATTTGTGAAGTTTTTTTTTTCTTACATATAGAATGAAAACGTCTTTGTCGTTGTTGTTCCATTTTAGCACGAGGTGGAACACCATCTATAGCTAGAAATAATTTTGTAACTAATATCTCGTCTAATTGTATATCTAGGTTATTATTTGTATTTGTGTTATCATTTGTATTTGTGTTATCATTTTTGTTATCATTTGTGTTATTATTTGTGTTATCATTTTTGTTATCATTTGTGTTATCATTTTTGTTATCATTTGTGTGATTAAGTTGATTATATGTAAAAATTTTAATTAAGTTATCTAGATATTCTAGAATATGTAAAATTAATGTTTCATTTGTTTTGATTTCTGGTTTAATAACTTGATACATAGCACCGTTAAAATCTAGATATAAATGTATATTTTCATTTGGTTGTGGTAAAATACTTTTAATAGTACTAAATTGGTCATTTTTTTTATTATATTTACGTAGATAACTAAATAATCCTGGTACTCCCATTTTTGTTTATAGTATATTTAATGTTATGTATTTATGTATTTATATTTTTAGATATTATTATATATATTAATATGATGGTATTTAAATTAATATAAACAATTTTTATTAAGTTAAGAAATAATTTATTTAATTTTATAGAATTAGAAATTATAATAATTTAAATATCATTATATTATTATAATTAAAAAACATGTTTATATATGATATAACAAATGAATTTGATAAAATATTAAAAAATAAAAATATACAAAAAATGAATATGAAATTAATTTATAATATGAATATAGAATTAAAATGTATTAATAATAAAATAAATGATAATAGTCTAATTATTAAAAATTTAAATTCTATTTTAAGTAAAGAAACATTAAATAGTAAAAAAATAGATATAATAAATAATTATTTTATTAAATCTAAATCTATATTTCAATCTAGAATTAGTATAAATAATCCTAAATATAAATATAAATTAATTAATCTTAAACAAAATATTGATAATAATAAAAATAATTGGGATAAAGTTAAATCACTTACAAATGATTATGAATTTGTTTGTATTAATAATTGTAAATTATTAAATAATAATTTTCAATATAAAATGTATTATAAAAATGTATTAATTTTAAATAATAATTTAAGTTATAAAATTAAAATTAATTCAGAAAAATTACAATTATCTAAATTAAATACATTAAGTAGAAGTTTTTATAAAATGATTGAAACATTTAATATTTTTTTTAAGCATATAAATCAATATGAACATATAGCAACTTTACATTTAGCAGAAGGCCCAGGTGGATTTATTGAAGCATTAAATTATTATAGAAATATAAATAAAAGTAATAATAAAGATATTTATTATGGTATTACATTATTAAATGATAAATACGATATTAATATTCCTTCTTGGAAAAAATCTATTAATTTTATTAAAGAAAATAAAGATAAAGTTAAAATATTATCTGGTATTGATAATAAAGGTGATTTAACTAATTCAGATAATATTAATTATTTATATGAAAGATTTAAATATAATAAATGTATTTTAGTAACTGGTGATGGAGGGTTAGATTTTACATGTGATATTAACCATCAAGAAGAAATTGCAAGTAAATTAATATATTCACAAATTATAAGTGCTTTATGTTGTCTAGATATAAATGGTTGCTTAATGATTAAAATATTTGACATGAATAATATTTTAACTATTGATATGATTTTTTTAGTATATTTATTTTTTGATAATGTATATATTTACAAACCAAAAACTAGTAGACTTGCAAATAGTGAAAAATATATTATTGCTATTGGATTTAAAGGTTGTAAAGATACATTTAAAACAAATCTTATTAATATACTTTATAATTGGAATAAAATTGACAATGATAACGAAATATTATTAAATAATATTAAAAATAATAAAATTAATAACGTAAAAATTCAATATCACAACAATGTATATAAACAAATTAATAATATTAATTTTATTATTAACAACTTACATAATGTTAATAACACGAATAACATAAATAACATAAATAACATGAATAACATAAATAACATAAATAACATAAATAACATAAATAACATAAATAACATGAATAACATAAATAACATAAATAACATAAATAACATGAATAAGATGAATAACATGAATAAGATGAATAACATGAATAAGATGAATAACATAAATAACATGAATAAGATGAATAACATGAATAAGATGAATAACATAAATAACATGAATAAGATGAATAACATAAATAACATGAATAATGATAATAATATGAATAACATGAATAATATGAATAACATGAATAATATGAATAACATGAATAACATGAATAATATGAATAACATGAATAATATGAATAACATGAATACTATGAATAATATGAATAACATGAATAATGATAATAATATGAATAATATAAAAAAATTATTTTATATTTATATAAATAATATTAATATTGAGATTGTAAACGAACAAATTAAAAATATTAATTTTACACTTAAATTTTGCAATTTATTAAATAAACAAAAATTATTTATTAAAAATATTAATAATAGATTAATTACACAAACTATAAATGCCCAAAAATGGTGTAGTGAAAATGATATACCATATTATAATAAATTAATTTAAATTTTTTAAATTTTAATATAATATTTTAATATAATTATAATTTTATAAAAAAAATGTAAAATTGATTTTTTTTTATAATTATTATATAATTATATTATTATTGAATTTATTAAATAAATTATTATATAATTTATTATGAATTTTATTATTGATTTTATTAATGTTAATTTAAATTATGAAGATAATAATGATAATGTAAATAATGAAGATAATATAAATAATGAAGATAATGTAAATAATGAAGATAATGTAAATAATGAGGATAATGAGGATAATGTAAATAATGAGGATAATGTAAATAATGAGGATAATGTGGATAATGAGGATATTAAAAGTATAAATATGAATAGTATAAATAATATAATGGGTGTATCTAATTTAGATATAGGTGAAATGGTTAAATGTGTAAATGGTGTGGAGAGAGCATTTGGTGATTATTTGTTTAATATATATGTAAAACCTACTTTTAATCTAGATGGATTAAATAAAACTGAAATTGAATTTTTACTTATTGATGAAAAAAAAAAATTTGATAAAGAATATTATTCAACAAAAAAACAAGTTATTACACAAGAAGAACAGATAAAAAAAGAATTACGTGAAATAGAAAATGCGGATAATATATATATTCAGCATCCAGAATATGAAAAAAATGTTATTAAAACTATATATGGATATCCAAATAGATATAGATGTGAATATATAATTTTAGATAAACATAAATATAAAAGATGTAAATCAAAAGTTTATAAAGATATTGAAATTACAGATATTGATGAACAATATTTATATTGTTGTAAAAAACATCTACATATTGAAAATAAATATCTAGAGCAATACACATTATTAACTAATAGTTAATTAATGGTTTTTATTTTTTTTTTTAAAAATATTTATTTTTAATATTATACATTAGTTTCATTATTATTATAATTTTGTAAATGTAATACTCTAGTTGAAGGTAAAATAGATTTATTATTTTCATTTGATAAACTTGAACTATTATTTGATGATACACTATTTTGTGATACATTATTTTGTGATACATTATTTTGTGATACATTATGTGGTAATACACTAGTTTGTGATATACTATTTGGTAATACATTAACATTATTTGTTCCTGTTCTGGTTTTTCTTTTTAATTCTTCTTGTTTTTTTAATTCTTCTGTTTTGTTTTGTTTTTTTCTCCATTTATTAATAAATGGTTTTACATTGACATTTCCATTTTCTTTATATGGATTTTTCATCATCATCTTTATAATATTATTAAATGATGATGATTTATGTGTTAACTTAGATTTAGGAATAGAACTAGAATTATTTTTTAATATTTTAGTACTATAATTAGTTGTATTTTTTTTTTTTATAAATATGTTATATAAATATTTTTTGGTTTTTTTACTTAATTTACTTATGCCACTTAATTTATAAAACTTTTTTTTTTTATATTTTTTATATTTTTTACTATTTTTTTTTTTATCCATTATTATATTTTTTTTTAATATATTTATATTAATTAATTATTTTAAATATAATTAAAAAAAAATTTGTTTTTGTTTTTTTTTACATTAAACATTAAACATTAAACATTAAAGACATAAAGAGTTGTAAAACTCTTAAGGAATGAACTTATACTTTCTTAACAGAATAAACTGTTTTGGAAAGTTAAGCCATAGCTTAGGTCTTTTTTGATCACATGGAGACATGCCCATCTGTGAATAGATAGAATAACCTGCTTGACCACTAGCGTCTTGTCTGGAAACTTGATTACTATCCTCAACCTCAATAGAAGTAATGTAATCAAGATACTCTACAAGAGCCTCTTTGAATGAAACGTGTTGAGATTCATGCTCAAGTGGAGCATAAGATCTCTCGATGAAACCGAATCCATCACCATACGTTTTTTCATCACCTTCTACGATACCGTCAAAAATTCCGATTGCCTGAAGGTGTAGGAATTCTTTGTCTTCAACAGGTTTGGAAAATCCAAATCTGATAAAAAGGTGTTGATTGTCAATGCAATCAACCATCTTAGAAGTAACAAAATTGTCAATACGATCCATCTTGAAAAAGTTGAAATCTTTATTGAACATACGATAAATTATTATATAAGTAAAACAATTTTTGTTAATTAAAAATATAAATTATATATATGTTAATTTATATACTAATTTATATACTAATTTATATTTGTATTTTGTAAAATATAATTTTATCTATTTTTTTATGTTAAATTTAACCAAATATTTATGTATTATTTTTGTAAAATATAATTTTAATCTAGAAGGTTTATAAAACATCTAGAAGTTTTATAAATCAACTATAAGTTTTTTTTTATCAATTTATATATAATAATTTAAAATTGTTTTACATTATATAAATAGAAATTATTATTAAAAAAAAAATACTAAATATCAAAAATATAACAGTAAATAATTATTAAACATAAAATAAAAATATAACAGTAAATAATTATTAAACATAAAATAGAAATTTAATGAAAATATTAACAAAAACAAAAATAAATGACAAAAATATTAACAAAAATAAAATATTATTAAATATAAATATAAATAGAAAAGAAATTGAAATAGAAAATGAAGAAATAGAAAATAATAATGATAATGATAATGATAATGATAATATTAATGAAGAAATAGAAAATAATATTAATGATAATAATAATGATAATGATAATGATGAAATAGAAAATAATATTAATGATAATAATAATGATGAAATAGAAAATAATATTAATGATAATGATGAAATAAAAAATAATATTAATGATAATGATAATGATAATGATAATATTAATGAAGAAATAGAAAATATTAATAATGATAATGATAATGATGAAATAGAAAATAATATTAATGATAATAATAATGATAATGAAGAAATAGAAATTAAAATAGAAAATATTAATAATAATGAAGAAATAGAAATTAAAATAGAAAATATTAATGATAATGATAATGATAATGATAATGATGATAATGAAGAAATAGAAAATATTAATGATAATGAAAAATTAAGTAAAAAAGAATATAAAAAATGTGATATAAATGATGGTTGTGTAAATAATGTGTTAGATTTAAATAAAAATATATGTATAGTAGATTTAAGTTATATGACATTTACAAGATTTTTTGCAATTCGTAGATGGTATGAAATAAAAATAAAAATAGATAAACCAGAATGGAAAATACCGGATACCTATGATTGGATGAAAGATATTGTATTTATGGAGAAATTTGATAAATTATTCTTTGAAAAATTAATAAAATTATGTAAAAATAAAAATATACCAATGCATAATATTATATTTACATCTGATTGTAAACATGTTAATAATTGGAGAGTAAATACAAATAATAAATATAAAGATACTAGAAAAGATAGTCATGTAAAAAATAAATTTAATAATTTTGATATATTTCCATATGTTAGAAATAAATTAATTAGAGAATTACAAGAAGAAACTAGAAATATTATATTATATCAACATAATTTAGAAGCAGATGATTTAATAGCTATTATAGTTGAATATTTAAAATCAAAACAATATTCTAAAAAAATATTAATTATGGCAAATGATAAAGATTATATTCAATTATGTAATTCACAAATAGATTGTTGTGATTTGTCAGGTAAATCTTTAGCAGATAGAATATTAAAAGATTTTAGATCTGGAAAAGAATATTTAATATATAAAATTTTATTTGGTGATGTATCTGATAATATCACATCTTGTTATTTTTCTAAATTATTTTTAAAAGAAGCTGGTATAAATACAAATAAACCATTTGTTAAAGCTAATAATACTAATATTAGAAAAATATTTAATAATTCTAGTTGTTATAGTTTAATAGAAGATTATTTAGAATATTCAAGAGATATAAATAAAAATTATACTAAAGAACAATTAAATGATAAATGGTTTAATAAACTAGAAATATTTAATATTATTACAAAAGAAAATTTATTTTTATATAATTCTAAAATGATTGATTTTGCAAATATTCCTTTAGATTATAAAACTAAATTATTAAATGTATTACATTCATTATTTTAATATTTAATTATTTAATTATTTAATTTTTTAATTATTAATTTTTTAATAAAAATAATAAAATATCTAGATTATTTATAAAACTCTAGAATAAAATTATATTTACAAAATAAAAATATTACAAAAATAATAAATAAAATAAATTATATATAAAAAAGTATAATACTAATAATTGCTAGTATTAAGCCTAATATTTTATAAATAGTAATTATTTCATTAAATAATAAATATCCTGCTATTATATTAATACATAAATATGATATTAAAAATATAGGTGTAAATTTAGATATAGGATATTTATTTAAACCAATTAACATAAAATAAACTGATATAACAAAAAAAACTGATGCTATTAATGTTATAAACCAATAATTTATAATAAACAATAATAAATTATTTAAACTATTTGATATATTAACTTTTTTATTTTTATAATTTGTATTAAATATTATATTTATTATTTTAGGAGATAATAAATAAATTGTTAGAAATATTAGAAATGTAAATAACATTCTAGTTAAAAAATAATCTTTAACTATATTTATATTTGTATCCTTATTAAATATATATTTTTCAGTTATATTTTGTAATGAATATGCTATTCCAGCAATTAAAGATAATGTAATAATATTTAAATTCATTTATTATTTATAGTATAAATTCATTTATTATTTATAGTATAAATTCATTTATTATTTATAGTATAAATTCATTTATTATTTATATAATTTATATAATTTGTATATTTCATAAATTAATTTATATTATATATTATATAAAATATAAAATAATAAATGAAATTAAAATTAAATAAATCACTTAGAACTAATAAACAATTTATATCTGATAAATTATATATAACTGATATTCCACAAGATTTAACTATTAAATTATTAATATTAGTAAAAGATAATTTAAAACGTCAAATGTTAAAAGATTTATCTATTTTAAAAATTAATACAAAATATAAAAATAATGACGATATAAATAATTATTTTACTAATATAGAAAAACATATTAAACCAAACAATACTAGTAAATTATTTAAAACAAAAAAAAATATTATGAAACAAATTAATAAAAGTAAACAAAATAATATCTCTAATATTAATAAAAAAAAATCAAAACATATTAATTTTCCATTATTTATATTAAATATAACAAGTAATGTTAATATATTAATATGGTTGTTATTACAATATATAAAAGGTAATATACCAATTGAAGATTTTTTTAATAATAAATTAATTGATTATTTTAATATATATATAAAATTACATAAAATAATAATAATATTAAAAAATCATAAAGTTTTATTAAAAAAATTAAAAATAAATGTAGAAAAAGAAATTTTATTATATGACAATTTATTTATTAATATTATAGATACTAAATCTAAAAATTTAAAAATAAACTATAATAGTAATAATAGTTATTTATATATAAAAGATTTATTAACATTCAAACCTAATTATGAAAATGATAAAATATGTATATATACATTAAAAAAAATAATAGATAAAATATATTTTAGTGCAAATGATAAATGGTATTTCTCACTTGAAGAACAAGAAGAATTAATAAGTAGTTATAATGTTAATGTTAATAATGGTGATTTATGTGTAATAATAATAAAAAAAATAAATAAAGAACAGATTAAAAAATTATCAATAAATAAAGATTATAATATAACTAAATTTAAATTTAATTATATGCGTTTATTTGATATGGAATTTATAGATAATGATAAGCGTATAGATTTAAATATATTATATAATTTATATCCAGATATTAAAAAGTATTTTGATTCAATAAACTTAAAATTTGAAATTAAAGATGAATATATACTAACAGATGAAAAATATAAAATATTTGAAACTATAGATGATTCAGTATTTAAAAATTTAAAATTTTTAATGATAAAAAATTTTACTAAACCATTAAATAATATATTAAATAAATTTGTAAATATTACTACATTATTTATAGAATATAATAAACCATTAAATAATTCTCTAGATAAATTAACTAAATTAAAAAGTATAAGTTTTGATAAATATAATTATCCATTACATAACTCTCTAGATAATTTAAAAAATTTAGAATCAATTGAATTTACTACTAATTATAAATATCCATTACATACTTCTCTAGATAAATTAAAAAAATTATCTACTATTTTTATAAGTGAAAAACAAATAAAATTACTACCACAACATATATTAAATAATGACAAAATTACTATAAATTAAACATACATCTAGATTAAATTATTATTTTTGTAAATATTTTTAAATATTTTTAAATTGAAATTAAATAAACATCTAGATTAAATTATTATTTTTGTAAATATTTTTAAATATTTTTAAATTGAAATTAAATAAACATCTAGATTAAATTATTATTTTTGTAAATATTTTTAAATATTTTTTAATTGAAATTAAATAAACATCTAGATTAAATTATTATTTTTGTAAATATTTTTAAATATTTTTAAATTAAAATTAAATAAACATCTAGATTAAATTATTATTTTTGTAAATATTTTTAAATTAAAATTAAATAAACATCTAGATTAAATTATTATTTTTGTAAATATTTTTTAATTGAAATTAAATAAACATCTAGAT
>Ga0307983_1000506_pt1 | contig 19792 bp, 21 predicted proteins | sample OrgLakmetagen991_FD_201845 | JGI IMG/M metagenome (GOLD analysis project Ga0307983, IMG submission 201845) | Saline water microbial communities from Organic Lake, Antarctica - #991 | ecosystem: Environmental > Aquatic > Non-marine Saline and Alkaline > Saline | place: Antarctica: Organic Lake...
CATCCAAGCCAGCGGCCGCCGCTGCGCCCAACGCCCCTTTTGAGGGAGGAGTGCCTGGTCCACCGCCAGCAGCGGCAGCCGGCCGCCGGCATCCTGCATTTACAACAAGCGACTCGTAAGCATGCCGAACAAGGGCAAGGGTGGCAAGGGCAAGGGTGGCAAAGGCATGGGCAAGGGCACAAGCTTTCGTCACAAGAAAGTCTTGAGAGACAACATCAAGGGCATCACCAAACCCGCCATTCGCCGCCTCTGTCGGCGAGGCGGCGTGAAGCGCATCTCCGGACTTGTCTACGACAAGACCCGTGACCTCACCAAGGCCTTTATGGAGAAGATCCTCCGAGACGCGACGCTGTACACGATTCACAGCAAGCGGAAGACCGTGACGGCCCACGACATGGTGATGGCGCTCAAGCGCAACAAGCGTTCGTTGTACGGGTTTGGGGACCCCAATCGGTTTTGAATTGGGTGGTCGGGTGAAGAGCTCGGCGTCAATTGCATTGTGGGTTCCTCCTTTCTTTCCTGCGAACCCCAAAGATCCGTCCTTTTCCAGCTCCCTCCCGCTCTCGGGCCGCCGCCGGCCGCCCTCCTCAGCGCCAGGCCGATTCGGAGGACCGACCGGGACCACGTCGACCTCGTCGCTCGTGGGCTGTTTGCCTGCGCTGGCACTCCTGCTCTCGAGTTGGCGAGCGCCGGCCAGGCCCGGCCGCCCTGGGGGGTTGACTCCCGTTGCCCGGCAGGCGCCTGGACCGACTGGCGCTTCGTGCGCACTCCTCGCGGCAACAGGGGAGGAGGCCGCTCGGCAAGGGACCGCTTGGCTGGCATTTACCACCTCTTGTTCGAGCACAATGTCAAACCCTGGCTCAAGCGTGACCGTTCGTCGCAAGAGGCGCAAGTCGTCTTTTGCATTCTACATATACGCCATCCTCAAGAACAACATCCAGGGCGACCAGGGCATCTCCAAGAAGGCCATGCAGACGGTCGACTCGTTTGTTGGCGACATGCTGATGCAGCTGGCTGCGGAAGCCGGCCGCCTCGCCAAGTACTCGGGGCGCCGCACGATCCAAGAGCGAGACGTGAGGGCCGCCTGCATGCTGATTGTTCAGGACCGGGAAATTGCGCTTGCGGCAGACCAGGCCATGAACCGGTACCGGGCTACTTGCAAGTAAAGGAAGGGGGCCAAGCTTTCGCGGAAATTTAGCGTGTCCAGCTTTCCGTCACCAGTTGGTCTATCATGTGTCCGCCAAGCCCATACGTAGGACGTGCCACGTCACGCGTTGGCCACGTCACGGAACAAGACATGTCCTGGCGGGCGATCCCCGCGATCGTTCCATTTCCGACGCCGTGCTTGTTTCGTAACCAAGCGGGTGAGCAAGCCACATTGAGCCCTGTCCTCGGCTGACGTCGGTTGCCCAGCACGATGGACTCGTGCTGTCCGAACCCTGCCGCTGCTGGCCAGCTGGCTCAGATGCCTGGGATGCCCTTGAACGACGAGCGGAAAGCCGCCATTGCGAAAGAGCCTGGCCCCGAACTGGACGCCACGCTGCGACCGTTGCGAATCGACTTTGAACCGTCACCAACGTTTTACGACTGGGTGCCTGTGCGGCGATGGACGTAAGTCACACTCTCACCATCCTCCGTCGTGGCCGGTGGTGCGCCGCTCGTGCCTGCCCCTCGGTCTCTACCTCGTGTTCTCTGTCCCTTCTCCCCTGCCCCTTGTTCCCTGACGGGCCGCGCTGGCAGGCAAACGTTGGACGTGCGCCCGCTGCCGCCTGTGGAAGGCATGACCGTGACGCTGGCTCGTGGCGAACCACTGCGCGTCAAGTCCCGCAACGCGAGCGTTCTGGACGGCGCTCGAACCCGACTCGACGTCTGGGGCATCATTGCCGCTCGGGCGCAAGACCATCGGCTGCCCGTGGCCGTGTTGCTGCAGCTTCTTGACGGCGTTGCCGGCGTCGCCAACTTTGACTGGCTCGCGCAGGCCGACAAGCCTCCTCGCGTGGGCGACCTGGACCGGCGCCGCCTTGCCCTGGTTGCGCTCGCTGCGGACGGCAGCCCGCACCCCATTGCCAGCGTCCCCGCCCTGCGCCAGCTGCTCGGACGGGCGGCCAGCGACGCCGCCCAGTGCCGGCGGGGCGCCAACGGTTGCGCGTGCGGATTCTACCTCAAGGGCACGCTGGCCCCGCTGCTGGACCTCCGGACGCCTGGCCAAGAGGACGATCCGCCTTCCCAGCCGACGTTGCGCGTGGCGCTCACGCTCACGGTGCACGTTGCCAGTTCCCAGCTCACGCAAGCCGCCACCACAACGCTTCGGTCGGCATGGATTCTTCAGACGTTGATTGGCGCCGGGCTCGTGGGGCCCGAGGCGGACGGCAGCCCGCTGTTCACCCCGGTCGCCGTGGCGGTTCGGCGGGCGGTGGCCGAGGCGCGCGAGCTGGCCGCGGCCGGCGTCGCCTGCGACGCGACGGGGCGGTGGGTCGTGCCTTGCTTGCGAACGAGCGAGCGCGCGGCTGCCCCGCCGCCGGCAGGGATAGCCGTCGCCCTGCGACCGCACCAGCGGCAAGCGCTGGGGGCCATGCTCGACCGGGAGCGGGCACCGCTGGGGATCAACTCGGTCCTGTACCTTCCGATGGTCATCAAACGTCGGGACTTTTGGTACAACGTCGCCGCGGACCGGTTTCAGAAGCAGCCCCCGCCTTGCGTGCGGTCGGGCCTGCTGGCGTCGGCGATGGGGCTGGGAAAGACGGTTATCTGCATCGCGCTCATGCTTGCCGAGCCCCGCGCCGCGCCGGCAGGGAGCAACGCGCCCTCGCCGTTGCCGTTGCCCAGTGCTCCTTCCGACGCGCCGTGCGAGGACCCTCGCCCTGGATTGCCCCCGCCGGCAGGCGGCACGCTCGTTGTCTGCCCAGTCGCGCTGGTGTCCCAGTGGCTGGCTGAAGTGGCCAAGGTCGCGGACGGGCGGCTGACTGCGGGCTGCTACCATGGACGCGGGCGACACAAGGCGCTGGCGGCGCTCACCGGCACGGACGTCGTCGTCACGACGTACAGCACGTTGGTGAGCGACGCCAAGAGGCGGGGGGACCCGCCCCTCATGGGCGTGCACTGGCACCGGGTGATCTTTGACGAATCGCACCACCTCAAGAACAAGCGCAGCCAGCAGAGCCGCGCGTGCGCCCAGCTCACGGCGGACCGCCGGTGGTGCGTCACTGGGACGCCCGTCGTGACTGGCACGAGCGACCTGGGTGGGCAGCTCGACGCGCTGGGCCTGCCTGCGCGGTGGGACGCGTGCCTGGAACGCGCTCGCCTGTCGCAGCTCGGCCAGGTGGCGCTGCTGGTGTTTCTGAAGGCGCTGGCGGTGCGCCACGAGGGCGACCAGCGCCTGGCGGGGCAGGCCGTGCTGGCCTTGCCGCCGCTGATCGAACACACGGTTCAGCTGCCGTTCACCCCGCACGAGCGCGTGGCGTACGACGGGCTCGGCGGCGCGGTGGCAGAACGGTTCCATCGCGTGGCGAGGGACGGGGGCGCAGGCGCCGTGCGTCGAAACACGCTCGCGCTGCTGGCCCAGCTCTTGCCCCTTCGGCAAGCGTGCAGCGGAGGCCCCAGCCCGACGCTGAGCGACTTTGTCCCTCGCCCCGGCAAGTCAAACGGCTTTGCCGCCAGCACGGTGGTGGCCGACAAGGAGCAGCTAGACGGCATGTGCGCGGTGTGCCTGGACGAGTTTGAAACGCCAGTGCAGACGCGGTGCGGCCACGTGTTTTGCTGGCCGTGCATCAAGGTAAGATCCCGCCTGGCTCGCGCCGAGGGGGCGGCGCGCAGTGGCCTGACGGGCGCTCCCTTTGCCATGTAGAACGTGCTGGCGGCGAGCCCGGCCCTCGCGGCGTGCCCCCTGTGCCGGCAGCGCGTCGCCAAGGCCGACCTGCAGAGGGTGGTGCGGCCCAAGGCTGATGCACAGGGCGCCGCCAAGCGAGCCAAGCGGGCCGCCGGGCCGGCCGCCGGGCCGGCGTTTGCCAGCAAAGCCCGCGCGGTGGTGGCTTTGGTGGAGGCGGCGCAGGCCAGGGACCCGGGGACCAAGGTGCTGGTATTTTCGCAGTTTGCGGGGGCGCTAAACACGGTTCGCGCCGCTCTCACCCAGCGCGGCACGGCGCACGGCACGCTGCTCGGCTCAATGTCTCGCCCGCAGCGGGCCAAGGTGCTCGGCGACTTTGAGTCGTCGCCCGCCGGCAGCGTTCTCGTCGGTAAGGCAGCTCTGCAGCGCGCCCGCAGCGCGGTCCGCACTGACTGGCGATGGGCTGTAGCGTCGCTGCGCGCCGCCGCGTGCGGGCTCAACCTGACGGCTGCGACCGAGGTGATTCTCACGGAGCCCTGCCTCAACAAGGCGCTCGAGCTGCAGGCGATTGGACGCGCCCACCGGTAAGCGCGTCCTGCTGCGCGCTCGGCCGTTGCGTGGCTGACCCCTCGCCTTGGCGGTGCTCTGGTGGTGCAGGCTCGGCCAAGGCCGCACAGTGCACGTCCACCGGCTCGTCATGGTACGTTAAGGCCGTGCATCGAGAGGTGGGGCCCTACCCTACTCATGGTAGAGTGCCGAGCAGGTCGATAGCATCGAGTCGCGAGTGCTCGAGCTTCGAGCCCAGCAGGAGGATTCTGCCACAGCAGCGGCCACGGCAGGCGCCTCGGCCGTGCCTGCTAAAGGAGCGTACGCGGTGGGCGACCTGGAGTGGCTCTTGACGGGGGCTCGAACCCTAGCGCGGTGATTCCTGAGGCTTGGCTTGGGCTGGGACCAACCCTGCATATTGCGGCTCGTGGTCGGCTCGTGGTCGAGCCGGGAGACGGGCTCGAGCCCGGAGGATATGATGGCTTGTGAAATTCATACGTCATGCAATTGGACGGTGCAGTCTTCAAAGCCATTCTTCTTACTTGTTTCCCCATCGTTGCGGAATGGCGGTGGCTGTGTACGATAGCGTCTCCAAGTTGGGCGTGCGCACCGTTCACATTACGAGTGCCCAACACCTCGAGACCCTAAACAAGACGCTACGCGTAATCATCAACCCTTCCCCATCCGACGTCAGTGACTTGCTCGCTACCCAAGAGGTGGCTCAAGGCTCCGAGCCGACTCTGCGCGTTTCGGTGCAATTGGGTCCTGGACCGCTCAAAGGCATCTGGGTATCGTACTTGGCCATGGTTCCAAAGCTGGCGAAGCTGACGATTGACTTTGGCCCGATCGTGCGGCCGCTTGACCCCGACCTCGGTGCCGAGTGGCCAGCAGACGTCTCCGAGCCGATCTGCTTAGCCGTGACGCATCTCCAGGTAGAGGGCTGCGTATGCCGTGGCGGCGCTCGCTGGCTGGAAAAGCTGGGGCTGACCAAGAGCAGCGCCACCCGGCAAGTCAGCTTTGACTACCGAGGTGACGTTTCCTGGACGCTTCCGGGCCTGACGCACGCAAGCCTTTCTGACCTTGAGCACGACATGAGCATGGCGAGCTTCGAGACGGCTGCCCGGGCCCTCATGCTTGCCAACCCAAAGCTTCGATTTAGGCCTGCTTTGACTTGCTTCCCAACAGCCTTTGAAGCTCGTTCATGAACGGCGCGGGGGGTCGCGCTGCGTGACGAGCCGGCCCACTCTGGCGGGCGGGTAGGGCGGCTGGCGGCGGGCGAGCCGCGCCGAGGGGGTCGATGCTAGCCAGCGCGCTGAGCGGGTGCAGAGCGTCGCAGTCAAACTCAACGGCACACACTCGGCCCGTTACCGAGCGCTCACGCTGCAAAAAGGCGCCAAAGACCCAGCCAGCCGGCTGCACCAGGAGGTCCATGCGGTCCACCCGAACGCACCCGCGATGCTCTTCCACCAAGAAGCAGCCCGTCTGGGCCGGGACCTCGCTCGCGGAAGCGGCTCGCGCGTCGCCGCTCTCCTGCCGGACCACCTCGACGGCACACGCGTGGACCATGTCGACGGCCGCCTCCAAGTTTCGAGCAAACGCGAGGACGCGGGGCTGTGCGTCTGATTTGCCGAGTTCGGCCGGGACAAAGGCGACGAGAAATGGCATGCTTGAAACGTCGAGCAAAGAGACGTTGTGAAATGAAGTTGAATTGTGAAAAAATGACCAAAGAAAAAGACAGGGGCGAGGGACCCGGCGGAGGGAGGGCAGGGCTGACCGAGGATGACGCAGGGTCGGCCCCTAGCGCACGGGGCGATGGTAAAAGCGGAAGGGCAACGAGCTTACCGAGTAGAGGTGCGCGTTCGCCAAGGCTCGCGACCCCCATGCGTCGTGCAGACCAGCGAGCCAGTCGACTTCGGTTTGCAGGCGAGCGGCGCGCCACCCGCGCTGCTGGCATCCCAAGCGCAACGCTTCGAGCCATTCGGCCCTCATGGGCGTCGCCGGCAACATGTCGAGTAGGGCCGCGAGCGCGCTGCAACCGTGAGGCGATCGCAGCATGACCTGGAGCACCGTCCTGCTGGCGCGGGCTCGGTCCCGTGCCCGCTTGTTTGTGCTGGGGACGTACCCTGCGGGTGCGTGCATCAGGCGCTGGGGGGCGCAATGCGCGACGCACAGGCTCAGGTCGCGAGAATGCGCCACGAGCCCAACCCACTCCAGCGTGCGCCAGTCCCCAGCGTTCACGGCCTGGCTGTAGTTGACGGGGTACGGAAGCGCGCTCGGAAAGTCGCCACTCATGAACCAGCAGGTTCGGGCAGTAAAGTTTCGTCTGAACAGCTCGCTCACATTCGCAGCGCACCACGCCGCCAGGCGAACCGCGCGGTGGCGGGCGCTTGCCATCGCGCCGCTGGCGTTCGTCCGATCAAGAGCTACCCCAATGTGGACCAGCCCACGCATCGCGGCGTAGAGCGGCGCGCTGGCGTCCGTGGCGTCGTGCAAACACAAGCCGATTGGCTCGACGACAACTTCGCCAAGCACGGCCAACTGGTTCTCAAGCCGCCTGACCGCATCAACCCGGCCCTGCGCGTTCGGGCCCGCCGGCGTCGTTGACACTGCGCAAGCAGGCCGACACTACGGCGACCACAATGTCAATTGCAGTGGTGCCATCAATCAAGCTCCCTTGCATCAGGATCGCGTCGATCTGATCGTTGACGGTGAACCAATCGGGCGGCGGCACTTCGGGACGGCCGGCCAGCGTAGCCTCACACAGAATCGCGTCGGCCCATTCGAGCATCGCCTCAACAACCGGGAGAGCGCTGGCGGGGACGGCCACCCCGATGCTCGGAAGAAAGTCGTACAGGCTTGGAGCGTCGGGATGAGCAAGCTCGTAGCCAAGGTACGCGCGCGCAAACTCGGGCGTCCGCCAGAGCCGACGCAGCTCGGCGTCAGCGCTCGCCTTGGACGCCGAGGGCAACCCCAGGTCCAGGTTTGCCAACAGCCGGTGCCACAGGTGGGCGTGCGCGGGTCGAGCAATGGTTAGCCCCACGATCAGGGCGGCGAAAGGCGCCAATAGGAACCAGTCCTCCGTCAAGGGCTCGAGGTCGGCCTCGTCGTCGGTCACGTGGTCGACCTCGGGGTCGGCCTTGTGGTCGGCATCGTCGTCGGTCTCGTAGTCGGCCTCGGGGTCGGTCTCGAGGTCGGTCTCGTAGTCGGCCTCGTGGCTGCGCAGCAGGCTAGCGCACAGCGCGCTTGTAACGCATTCGCTGGCAAAGGCCGTCGTCAGCACGGCGACCGTTTCGTCGTCCAGAGCCATGTGATTGAGCAATTGAGTAACCGTGATGCGCCACGCCGGTGACGGCTATCAATTCTGAGGTGGTGCGTGCGACGTCACGCCCCCGGCGACACATCATTCCAGGACGTCACCTGGCCGGGCGTCACCTGGCCGAGGTATCCAAAGCGATGGAGGGGGCAAGCATCGAAAGTAAGCCTGCTTGCACCACCCATGCTGACATTGGTAAAACCGGCCCCGTCCGTGCAGCAAGCGCGAGCACTCGATCCACGCGCGCTGCTGGCGCTGCAAGGCCAACCCTTGGAGCCACTCGGCCCTCATGGGTGTCGCTGGCAGGTGCTTGAGAAGGCTGATCAGCGCGCAGCAGCCGTCGGCCGATTGCAGCATGAACTTGAGCACCGTCCTGCTGGCGCGGGCTCGGTCCCGTGCTCGCCTGTTTGTACTGGGGATGTGTCCCGCAGGTGCGTGCATCAAGCGTCCGGGGCCGCTCCACCTGACGCTCGAGCTGAGCTCGCTAGGGTGCGCCGCGCGCCCAAGCCATTCTAGCGTGCGCCAGTCCCCTGCGTCCACAGCTTGGTCGTAGCTGACGGGGTACGCAAGGTCATGGCGGACGCGGTTCGACACGAGCGCGAACCAAAAGTCGCTCGTTGGATGCGGCAACGAGGACCGTTGGTTCACATTTACAGCGCACCAGGCCGCCAGGCGAACGGCGCGGCGACGGGCGCTTGCCACCGCGCCGTTCGGGCACGTCCGATCAAGAGCGACTCCAACGTGAACCAGCCCCCGCGCCGCGGTAAACGCGGGGTACCACCGCTCGGGGGTTGCACGTACCCCACCGGCCATCGTGACCATAAGGTGGCCGAGAACGGCCAGCTGGGTCTCGAGCCGGCGTGCTGCATCGATCCTACCCCGTGCGTCCGTCCCGCCAGCGTCGCTGACACTGCGCAGGCAGGCCGCCACGATGGCCGTCACGTGGTCGACCAGCGTAGACTCCCCAACCATGGCGACCTCCATCGTGACCGCGGCGAGCTGCGCGTCGCAGGTCAACCAGTCGGGCGGCGGCACTTGAGGAGCGCTGACGAGCGCAGCCCGACACAGGATTGAGCCGCCCCAGTCCAGCATCGCCTCAACAAGCGGGGGGGCGCTGGCGGGCACAGCGACCCCGATGCTTGGAAGAAAGTCGTACAGGCTGGGGGCGCCGGGGTGGGCGAGCTCGTAGCCAAGGTACGCAAGCGCAAATTCGGGTGTCAGCCAGAGCCGGCGCAGCTCGGCGTCAGCGTGCGTCCTGGACGCTGAGGTCAGCCTCAGGTCCAAGTTTGACATCAGCCGGTGCCACAGATGGGCATGCGAGGGTCGAGCAACCGTCAACCCCACGACCAGGGGCGCCAGGACCGACAGCGGCATCCACAACAGCGAGGAGTCGGCCTGGTGGCTGCGCAGCAGGCTAGCGCGCAGCGCGCTCGTCACGCATTCGCTGGCAAAGGCCGTCGTCAAAAGGAGCGTCGTGTGGTCGCCCCGATTCATTGCTGGGGGACCCCGACCGACCCTTTGTCATCCGACAAATTCAGACGGTAAATGACGCTCAATTATGACGCAGCCCGGGACGACGCTGTGCGTTTGCAACGCAGACGTCATGGCGTGCAGAGCCGGGCCAGGTACGCCACCACGCGGTCGTCCTGCGCCACACGTTGGTACTGCGCCAGCGCGTACCGCTCCTGAACCGCCGTCAACCCGTTGTGCGGGCCGTGCGCCAGGCCGTCCCGTACCGCGGCGGCCGCCTGGGCCACGCGCGCTTGCGACACGCCTGTGTAGTGTTCGAGCGTGCAGTGCCACGCCGGCTCGGCGCCGGCGGCCTCGCGAGCCACCAGCAGCGACGCCGCGGCCGCGACGGACGGAAGCTGAGTCCGCAAGGCCGCCACCCCCCACGTCAGCGCCAGCACGTACTCGGCCAGGTGGCTGAGAAACGCGTCTGCCTGGCACGCTCGCAGCCCACGCTGCAGGCAGCGGATGGCCAGGGGCGCCGTCACCCGGAACTCGAGGGCCGCTAGCATCCGGCGCTCCATGGCCACGATGTGCGCCGACCCGTAGGACGTGACGCCAACCAAGCAGTCCTCAACCTCGGGGGTACACACTTCCTCAACCTTGCCGGCCACAAAGAGCGCGGTCAGGGCTGCGACCGTTAGACGGTGGGACGTGAGCTCGGAGGCCACGCTCAGGTAGCGGTCCAAGACGCTGACGGCCAAGTCGAGCGTCTCCACGCACCCCCCCCATCCCCATCGGTGATGCATCGCGACCATGCGATCGACGGCAACGGCCCGCTCGGCCGGGCCAATCGGCTGATGCTGGTCAAGAAAGTTGACGCTGACCGCGTACGCAGCCTACCGTGCGTGAGTGAGACAGTGAGTGCGCACCACCCCGCCCCTGCGCATTCCACCACACTCACTTCTTGGCTGCGCAGATAGTCGTGCACGGCGTCGGCGTAAGGCGCCACGCACGCTCCGCAAGGGCCGACGCTCTCGGACGACAGGACTTGCACTCCGCTGGGCACCGCCAGGGGCGCGGGCGCTGGGGACGGCCGCTCTATATGCAGGGCCGCGAGCCGGCGGGCAGCTGCCCGGGTCGTGACGCCAGGGTAAGGTTGCCAGGCCTGCACGGTCAAGAGTGTGAAGCGACGCGCGTGGCGCCAGCGCGCCCGCGTACCGGCCGGGCGGCGCGGCGCTGGACTTTGCTCGACTTGCTCGCGCGTCGCAGACCGTCCGCCCGAAGGGCAGGCGTGGCGACGGTCGCCAAGGGAGCATGCGTCGTTGAGGCTGGGGTCGGCAAAGGGTCCGGCATCACTGTCAATTCAATGCACGCCTGTCGTACCAGAAGTATCCGCGCGGCCTGGCTGTTGGGGATACCCGAGACATTGATGTTTGCCCCGAGGTCGGCGGCGCGCCACCGGCTTGATGACGTCGATGGGTTTTCAGGTGGGAGTCGGCTAGACCGGTTCCGACGTCACTCGCGGTTTGCTCAGGCCCGTTCAGCAAGCGATTAGCTCGCGTTTACTTTCGAGCCGTGCCCCCCTGCGATGGACACCCATCTCGAAGCTACGGCGTGCGTGTTGCCCCCTCTGACGTCGCTGGACGACGAAGAGCCGGTGCGATGCTTCGTGGAAGAAGAGCCAGTCGACGACGCGCCGCGAGCCCTGCCACCCTTGGACAATCGCGCTTTGCCAGTCGCAAGCTCGCCGCTGATCCTGGACGTGCCGCGCGGCGCCAGCCGGTGGGACCCGGGACCCAATAGCGGGTACCCACCGCAGCGGCTGGCCTCGGTCATCGCGACGTCACGAGTCAGCTCTCCGCTGTCGGCGCGCGGCGCTGACGCTCGCGCCGTCGCCGGTGGGGAGCGCAATTCTCTGCCATCCACCGCGGGTCCGTCGCCTCGGGAGGATGTGGAAAGGTTCTTTGGCACGGCCGCTGCGCCTCCCGCTCCGCTGCTTGGGCTCCCATCGCCGCCGGGGTGCTCGGACGGCGGCGATGCGGGGGCCGAGGACGCAGCCCAGCGGTGTGCGCTGCCGTCGCCCCCCGGAGACGTTGGCGGGGACCGCGGCTCGGGGCCGGTCGAGGTTTTGTTGACCAGCCGCGCCCTAGAAGATCGGCTTGCCGCTGCCAGCATCAGGCCACCCATCGCGCCTGCCTTGCGGCGCCGGGACGCAATGCCAGCGCCAGCGACAGCGACGGACTGCGCTCCAGCGCCTCTCCCTCGCAAGGTGACGTTTGACCTTGAGCCCGCGACGGCCAGCCCTGGTCTTGCGCCCCTGCCAGGGCCAGACATGCCCGACCTGCGCGCAGTGTACGAAGACCAGGACCTGCATCGCGCCTTTACGTGCGCCCTGCCGCGCACGCGCGTGTCGGCGCTCTACGCGGAGGAGCCCTTGTTTGCTGCGTTTGAAAAGGTCGACGGTGCGGAGGGCGTGTTTTGGGCGCTGTACCGCCCGCGGCCAGAAGTGCACTTGGACGACCTCCATCGCTTTCCGCTGCCCGTGAGCGAGCTGGACGAGGCGACCCGGCAGACGGTGGTTGCAGCGTCGCCGCGCTGGGTGCCGCTGGCCCTCGGGCCTGCGCGGTCCTGGATGGACCACCAGGCTTACCAGCGGCTCATCGTGAGCCGGCTCGAGGCGCAAGGGTACTGCGTGGTGCGAGGCCTCGCGCGGGTGCCGCCGGCCGCCGTCGCCGCCTTGCGCGCCGCCGCAGACTGGGGGGGCAGCAAGGCGCAACGGAACGGGGCCGCGACCGTGCGGAACGCCCCGCCGCCGCCGGGGCACCACCAGTCGCCAGCACCCAGGGGCTGCCTGGCGCTCGTCGGGTACATTGACCGGGCCTTTGCGTACCTGTCGGCGCTGCTGCCAAAGCCCGTGCTGCCTGGGCCGGCGGTAGTGCTGCGCTCGGACGCGGGTAGCCTGGCGCAGCCCTGTGGCGACGCGTGGCACCGTTCCGTGGCGCACCAGCTGGCGCCCCCGACCGAGTCGTTCCGGGTGTTGTTTGCGCTCGACGAGCCCTGCGCGCTGCAGGTGCGCTTGGCGGACGGCACGCTGCGCCGGGTGGCGTGCGTGCCTGGCGAGCTGCTGCTGCTGAGCAGAGGCCTGACGTGCGCCGAGCCGAGCCCGGGCGACCGCGAGCCCAGCTACCGAATGTACGTGCCAGCCCGAGAAGGACGACCGGGCGCGAAGCGGGGAGCGTCCCCGAGCGATGCAGAGCCGCGCGCGCGCAGGGGGGTTTGCCGTCTGCCTGTCGCTTAGACGCATGCCTTGCCACGCAATTCAACCTTGCCTGCCTACGCCTTGCACGTGAGCCTGGTCCGGGAAGGGAGCTCGATCGCGATCGCGGTGCGCCGCTTGCGTGGAGGTCACCAGAGGGCGAAAGTAAGCGTGCGCCAGTGCTTTGTGCAGGGGCTGCGGGGTCTTGGCCTCGCTCACGTCGTGAACCAAAGCGGCCACGAACCGTGCGAGCTCGAGGCCGCCTTGCCCCGCAGCCGCTCGGCCAAACTGCAGCAGCGTGAGCGCCACTGCCCGCCGTCCGTCCCCGACCGCGGGGTCGGCGTCCCAGCCCATGACCAGGACCTTGCCTGGGCCTGCAAACGCAACCTCAAACGCGCGGCCCTGCGCCCAGTACGTGCACCCGGCTTCGGCCGGGTCCGTGTCGACCAACACGCTGCTGGGGCGGAGCCCCCCGGGCTGCAGCCCCTGCGCCTGCAGCGCGCGCAGCGCGTGCACCAGCTGGAACGCCAGCGCCCGAATCGCGTCGGCCGTGGCAGTCTGTAGGACGTCCGTCAGCCGGCGCACGTGCGGGCGCCCCTCGGCAACCACGAGGCGGACGCCGGCCGCCCGCGCAAGCCCGCGTGGCGGCGGCACGTGGCGCAGCAGCTGGTTGACGAGCGCGCTGCGCAAGAGCGGGTGGCCCCAGCGCAAGACCAGCCGCGCCAACGAGGGCGCCAGGTTGGGGGCGGCGCGAGCAGCGACCGCGCGCGCTTCGCGGACAGCCAGCTCCGTCTGCGCCGCGCTGGCCATGACGAGCGACACTTGCACCGTCAGAGGAAGGCCCGTCGCCGCGTGCACCAGAAAGGCCAAGTCCGGACCGCGCTGGTCGGGGGCGCGCTGGAGCACGCGCAGCACCCGCACAGCGCTGCCATCGAACGCGGCGCCTGAGCCGCGCAGCTCGCGCGCCACGAGCGCAACGGCGCGGGCATGCGCTCGCGCGCCGCGACCGCCCGCGTCCCACACCTGGTGCTCGTCCGCGTCCCACAGCCGGTGCTTGTCTGCGTCCCGCAACCGGTGCTCGCCCGCGGGGGCTGCGCCGTCCACCGGGCAGCACGTGCGGCCAAGGGCGCACTCGGTCTTGCCGTCGGGGCGGTGGCACACGGCGGAGCAGCACCCCGTCAGGCGCGCGGTCGCTGGAAAGGCGCCGGGCGGCGTCGAGGGCGGCCGGCGTTCGGGGAGGAGCTGGTCGCAGAGCATCGAGCCATGCCGCATGACAGCAGCGTGTTGCGTGCGAATCGCGCCGACTGAATTTACCCCGTATGGGACGCGGGCCCGCGCGCGGACCCGCAGGACCCGCGGCTGCCATCACGCGTACGGAAGCCGATGCACCCGGCACTGGGCGCGCGCAGCCTCCATCTTGGCCTTCATCGTTTGCAGGTACCCCAGGAACTTGGTGATGGGCACTGGGCGGTCGGGATCAACCGCGGGCTGCGGGGCGTCGACGTCGACGCCGTTGTCGCGCACGTCGTACTTGAGCAGCTGCGTCAGCTGGACCGTGCGGCGGTTGTGCTGGTTCAGCGCGCGCAGCCACTGGCCGCTGCGCGGTCGGTCCTTGCGAGCCACGGCCGCTTGCAGCTGACGCACAACGTGAGCTCCGGTCGCGACGTGCATGTTGTAGGTGGCGTTGGTGAGGTCGAGGCACAGCGTGAGCTGGTCCAGCGGCACGTTGGTCGTTTCCAGCATGTTCTGCACGGCGTTGCGGGACGCGCGCATGAGGTCGTTGGCCATCTCGTAGTCTTCCAAGGGGACTGGTCGGCGCCCGGCGACGGCTTTGGTCGGGGCAGGAGCCGGGTCGCTGGCGCCGTCTGGCGGCGCGCGGCTGGTCATGACGCTGCCCTCGCTCTCCCAGGAGAAGGCACTTTCCAAGAGGCTCACGCGAGAGTTTTACGGCGCGAGAAGCCCCACCGGGCCTCCTCTCCCCATGGAAGCACCGCCACCACGGCGCCTGGCTCTGCTGGCCAGGCCGGCCTCGCCGCCGCCGCAGCGGCTGGCGCTCATGCCCGGGTCGGCCGCGCCCCCGCGGTGCCGGCTGCTGTTTACCAACCTTCCGCCCGACTCGCCGTCGACGGGCGAGGTCAGGGTCGACGTGCCGGCCAGCTACGTCGCCCACCTCGGGACGGTGAACCTGGCGCTGCTCGACGCGGCGGACGACGACGCGTGTCCCGACGTCCCCGTCAGCGCCGCGTGCGCGTCCGTGCTCGCTGTCGAGGCCATCTTTTACTTTTTGAGCGCTCACGTGCGCCTGGGCCCTGCCGACCTGGACCCTTTGCCCCCGGACGATCGAACGGAAGTCCTCTGGATCAACTTTGGCCGGCCCGCCACGTGGATGGATCGCATGCTGTGGACGTGGCCACCAACGTTCATCTACCATCAACTCGTCGACGCCTGCGACTACCTGGACGTGCCCTTGCTCCTGACGCCGCTCTTGGACGTTCTGGCCAACATGGTCTTTGACCGCACGGCGGTCGAGACCCGGTTCCTGCTCGACCTGCCGGACGACCTCTCCGACGAAGAGAAGCGTCGCGCCAAGGCAGAGGACGACAAGATGAGCAACCTGTTCCCGGTGTCCAACCCCCCGGCTCCTCGCTCGTCCCGCGTGGACCTGGTGCACTGGGGGTACCGCGACGCGTACGGCATTGCCGGTTCAGGGCACCCCGTAACGTGCCTGGTGCGCCCTCCGGACAACTACCTCGACGCGCTGGCGCCGGCCGTGCCAGGGCATCGCGTCGGCGCGTGGCGCCACTACAAGGCACGGTGCGAGGAGTGCTTGGCGCTGAGCGAGCACGACGGGCCAGTCAACATTCCCATTTACGACATGGACGCCCAGCGGGCCTACGAGCAGGTGATGCGCGACCACGGGATACCGTACCGGAGCAGGCTGGGCGACTAAGGCGTCTCGGGCGACGCGCAGGTTGTTTGCGGCTACCCAACGTGTCAGGCCGGCAGCCAGGGGCAGCCGAGGAACAACCCGTGCCTCTCTGTGACGGTGGTGGGTGTTGGATTTTAAAGCCAGAATGAATTCGCAACCAGCTGAAACCCAACCAAGCTTAAACGTACACACTTCTCGATCGGAAACTTGCCCACCACGGTGGCGTCAGTCGAGCCAGCCCCCTGGGCACGCGCGGCAAGTCAACGATGGAGCCGGCCTGATCGCAGCCCACCCTCGGGCGCCTGGTCCTGGTCAGGCTGGCACTGGCGTCTCGACCAAGCGGTCCACGTTGACCCCCGGGGCCATAAAGACGCCTCGCAGTTGAGTCCAAATCCGCCGTTGCATCACGATCCGAGCAAGGGAAGGGTCTCGGTTGGCGTTGAGTGATTGGTTTTTCAAGGCCGCAATCACAACCAGGCTGCCCATGGACAGGTGCGTCGACGACGTCATGGTGCAGAACAGGCGAGGAGGGCGTTGTAAAAGGCAATGCTCAGCTGGCGTACACTGCGGGCGGGAAATGAGCCGAGCCGGTGGCGTGGCGGGTTGTCTCCCTTCTTCTCTTTGTTTCAAAAGAGGCTAAACGTGACGCCATCGAAGCGCGTTTCGCGTTCGGAGGGTAGGGCGGCGGAGCGGCCCGGCCGCCTGGCCAGGCGCCCGTGCCTCAACGCCACAGGAAGGCGAGCCCGCCCCTGGTCCCCTGCGATTCGCTGACGAACGGTCCTCCGCTAAAACAACCGCCGCCGCCGAGTTTGGCTCTCGCGGTGCCCGCGCACAAAGGCGGCGCGGGTGGTGGCAGCCGAGGGAACGCTGCTGCGACGGATGTGCGCAGCCGTCGGACCGTCGATGCTCCCGCGGCACGTCGGGCACTGCTGCCTTGGGCGCGTCAGAAGGTGCAAGGCGCAAGGATGGCAAAACGCGTGCCCGCACTTTAGCAGCTGAGGGTACGGGGTCTCTTCGAGGCACAGCGGGCATTCAAAGGGGCAGCAGTACCCGTTCCGACCGTCGTCGTCCAGGGGCGTGCACGAGCGGTTGTCGCGAGCGGTTGTCGCCCACGTTTGGCCCCTTCTGCACTTGAGCTCGTGCTGCGACTCCAGCGTCATCACGCGGTGCTCCGCCATCAGCTCGTTGTGCAGCAGCGGCAGCTGCTGGGCAACGCGGCGCGCCAGGTCAGGGTCGTCGTTAGACTCGGCCAGCGCGGCGGCGTGCCAATTGAGCCTGTTGATCAGCGCTTGCAGCACCTCGTCCGAGGCGGGTTCCAGCGCGGAGGCCGGCACCAGAAAGCCGGCCGCCGGCAAGTAGGGTGTCATGTTCAAAGCTGCCTCCCACGCCTGGGCGTTTAGCGCGCCAGCCAGCAAAGCCGCCCCAAAGTCTCCCGGCTCGTGCCGAAAGCGTTGTTGCCACAGGTCGAGGAGCAAAATCGCCGCAGGCCACAGAGGGCTGGAGCGCGACCATGCTCTGGTGAAGCGCTCCCACTCGTTGCCGCCTCGTAAGCGTTCGGTGTTGTGAACGAGCATGCTCAGGCCGGCAGCCATGTGGTAAATCATGTCTTGGGTCCAAGTGGCGGCGTGGCGGTCGACGTCCGAGCCCATCATCATCCACGGGTCCCTACCGTGGTTGAGCCAGTATTCGGACTCTGCTAGAAGCAGATCGAACCATTCTATTGGGCCCGCGTCTTTCATAGTCACCACGGCGCTGTCAAGGCCCGTTCTCGCCAAGCCCACCACGCGTTCCGCCGGTCGGGCGCCCCATAGACGACCAAACATGGTGCGAGGAAAGGATGATTTGCTTTGCAAGGTACCCTTCCCTTTTTTTTAATTCAGTTCAACAACGGGCAAGCGCCAGCGGCGGGAAGCAAAGTGGCCCCTGGCTGTCACTTCGTCCGGGGTGGCCCTCCCTGGGACGCCATCATGGCGGAGGGACTGCCGCTTGACCGCGTAACGCCGATGGTCGCCCTGAGGACAACACTGACTTGGAGTACGTGTGCTTGGCGTGCAAAGAATTTCAATTTATAGTTGGCAGAGTTGACCTGCAGGGGGAAACGTGGGTCGACGACTGTACTCAACAGTCAGTCGCAGCAAGCTCGCGCTCAAACAACTGCTTGTCTCGCGCGTACTCCGGGCCCCCGTAGCTGTTGACGATGGCGTCCCATCGGTCGCAATAGTGTTCTGCGAGCCTTCGGTAGCGCGCAGCGTCTGGCCCGCCGCCGCACGCCTGCGTGTGCAGTTTCCATAGAACGTCCTCTTGAGCCTGCTCCAGGCCAGAGTCCATGATGCGCTCCATCAGCAGCGGGGCGCGCGTGGTCTGAACCCCCACGCTCTGCACCAGGGGCGAAAGGTCCGTCGCGACCGCGCCGCGAGCCCCCGCGCTCGGGCCCGCATTGGGCCTAAGCTTTGGTGACTGCCCGACCCGAGCCGCCATGCTTGCAAGCACTCTGCCATCGTCGGGTAGGCCATGCTCTTCAAAGGGGGACCAGCGTAGGCTGTTCCGATGCAGGCGAACCACGTCGCGAGCTTGAGCGGGCGACAGCGCGTCCAGGTCGATCGCTGCGAGCGCCAGCCTAAAGCACAACCCCGCAAGTTGGTCACTTTCATGGACAGGTAAAGCGAGAGCGAGAGAGTGACGAAACGACGTGGGAAGCAGGGAACGATTCGCGCTTACAGGCGGCGCTCGCTCATGGAAAACACGGCGAGGCCAGGGCTAGTTTGCGCCACCACGACGGCCGACTCGCGATCCCCTTCCTGTCTTGGCGCTGGCCCAGGCCTTGCGCGAAGGGCCTGCACGACCGTGACCTATGGGTTGCATGGTAAGGTGCGCGGCGCGTCGTTCTGCAGTACAAAAGAGCTGGCGGGCCATCGCACCGACCGTGTCTGCCAGGCGTCGCCACGCTTGAAAGGTAGCCTTGCCAAAGTCGGGCAGCGCCCATGCGCCGGCCTGGTTCAACAGCCAGCGCTGGGTCGAAGGAGGGCATTGCCGGCACGCTGCCATGGCCGCGCAGCCGACCGGCAGAACGCCCGCGGACGTCACGCTGCCCTCGGGCAGCACATCCCTAGCCCCATCGCACACGTGTCGGGCGACCTCGCCCAGCAGCCACGCGCACTGAAGAGCATCAGGCGATTCGGCCATCGTCGGTTAATGGTCGACTCAACGGGCAAATACCTAATTGTTTGCTTTGCTCGTCAACGTGACGTGGCATATGACAATATGAGGATTCTGCTTGAGAGCCCGCTGACCAAGGGCGGCGGCTGAACATCGGCCCCTGACACAAAATTGAAGGATTGCCTCAAAGTTGCAAACAGAGCTGGCAAGTTCAGCCACATTGTTCAGCCTCATGCCTCTTTTTCGAAAGTCGGCCAGCCGAAAGGTCAGGGTCGAGGGTCGGCAAGGGTCGGCTGCTGGATGCATGCAGGTTCCGGACCGATTGCACAGCCTTGAAGCAGCCAAGCAACCGATCCACGAGTCGGAAATGATCATGTTGGAGGAGATGTGGAAGCATTTGGGCGCACTGGTGGGGAGAGAGGTCTTGCGGAGAGGCCTATTTGCTTTGAAGGACCGCCGTTCCGATTATTATGATTGGCATCTCAAGTTTAAGGGGGATAGCGTCTACCTACCACAGATGGGCGCCTACTCACCACTTAAAGAGCAAAAGGAGAATTATCAGCTGGCGTTTGCGGTCGGAGTGCAAATCATGTACCCCTCTTGGTTCGACGTCAATGGATGCAGCATTACCAGACCCTACTATCAAACCTTCGATGACTCGGCCGCGTATAAAAGCGCTTGCCTTGCAGCAGGAGGGCACTTGGAAGAGGAACCCGGGCGGTGCATGTTTCCACCGGAAGCGTGTGGCCAAGGGTACGCGTTCAACGACACGCAAAACGACACGCAAAAGTGGTGCGTACCGACGGCGTCCATCGAGGTGCCGACGTCATCATGCCCCATCCCGCTTGCACCGCCGTCCACCAGTTCAAAGTTCACCGAAATGCCAACAACGCATCAAAACATGTACATAGCGCTTTGGAACTGGTGTTTCTTCGGCGGCCCTAGGTTTAAAGGCGAACACCGCGAGTTGGTGAATGCAGGGGCCGCAGCGATGGAGCAAGACAAGGTGGCTCCCGACCCGACCCTTGACCCAGCGGCTGAACGACACAAGACCCTCCTCAAGTTTGCAATCGGCCTGTGGATATTGCGCCCCTTTTGGTTTGATGCGCACGGATGCAACATCAACCCGATCCTAAACTCGAACTATTCAAAGGGGCGTAGTGCCAAATACTACGCACTGGGCGACTGGAATAAGGCATGTACAAACCCAACGAGGCTCGGCGGAGCCATGTCATCGAATGAAGCGAAGTGCCGATTTCCAACCGAGAGTTGTGGACCCTTTTATCGCCATGACCCGGAGGGCAGGACATGCATTCT
>Ga0307983_1000510_pt1 | contig 19689 bp, 24 predicted proteins | sample OrgLakmetagen991_FD_201845 | JGI IMG/M metagenome (GOLD analysis project Ga0307983, IMG submission 201845) | Saline water microbial communities from Organic Lake, Antarctica - #991 | ecosystem: Environmental > Aquatic > Non-marine Saline and Alkaline > Saline | place: Antarctica: Organic Lake...
CATATTGATGATGATCTTCTGACAACTCAGTGCGTGGACTTCATTAAAATGAAACTTGGAATATAGTCACCCCCTTGCTAGAATTTGAAAAATAAAATTAATTAAAAAAGGAATAAAAAGTGAATAGAAATTTAGCCCTAGAGTTCGTAAGAGTAACAGAGATGGCCGCACTTGCTTCGGCAAGACTAATGGGAAGAGGTGATGAGAAAGCCGCTGACCAAGCTGCAGTTGATGCCATGAGATCAATGCTCGACTCTGTTGAGTGTGACGCCACAATTGTTATCGGTGAAGGTGAAAGAGATGAAGCTCCTATGCTTTTTATCGGAGAAAAAGTTGGAAGTGGTAACGGACCTGAACTCGAAATCGCTGTTGATCCTCTAGAGGGAACAACTGTATGTGCTGTGGGTGGATATAACTCTATTTCAGTTATGGCCATAGGGGAGAAGGGAAACCTTATGAATGCTCCAGATACGTATATGAATAAAATAGCCGTTGGCCCAAGTGCTAAAGGCGCAATTGATATCACACTTACTCCAACTGAAAATATTAAAAGAGTTGCCGAGGCAAAAAGCTGTCGCGTGCAAGATCTAACGGCAATGGTACTAGATAGACCTAGACATCATGACCTCATTAAAGAGTTAAGAGAGACGGGTTGTAGAATTCATCTCATCGGTGATGGAGATGTTGCCGCTGCAATTGCAACTGCTCTTCCTGACTCTGGAATAGATATTCTTTTTGGAACTGGTGGAGCTCCTGAAGGTGTTATCGCTGCCGCAGCACTAAGATGCCTAGGTGGAGATTTCCAAGGGGTATTTGTTCCAAGAAATGATGAAGAAGTGGCCCGAGCAAAAAAAATGGGTGTTGACGATATAACTAAAATTTTAAATATCGATGACCTTGCAAAAGGAAATGTGATGTTTGTTGCCACAGGTGTAACAGATGGACCACTTCTTGATGGTGTGAAATTCAAGCCATGGGGTGCAGAGACTCACTCAATCGTTATGAGAAGTAAATCTGGTACGATTAGATATATTAAAGCAGAACATCACTTCGATAAAAAGCCACGATACTAGTCAACCTTTGAGGTGAACTTTGGTTCCCACTTGTTTCGACTCCCTATTACAGTGTATTTTAAGAGTTCCAAAAATCTTAAGATTACATATGTAAGACGGAGTTTAGAGTTGTGAGAAAGTTTGCCTTATTATTTATATTTTCATTCCTATCACTCAATATTCCAGCTTTTGCACAACAACAGTTCAGTATTGCAACTCTCAACACATGGATGATTCCAGTTCTGAGAAAGAAAGCAAATATTAGGGCCTCAGTCATTGGCGAAGCACTTAAAAAATATGACGGTGCTTTTTTACAAGAGGTCTTTAACAATAAACAAAAGAAAATCTTTAAAAAGAAACTTCAAGGTTTCAACTCCCATGAAGACTCAAGACCTCTGGGCAAACTTACTTCAGGACTTTTAAGCTTTAGTAGATATCCAATTATTAGAAAAGAATTTTTAAGATACAAAGACTGTAAATTAGCTCAGTGCTTCGCAAATAAAGGCGTTATTCTCACAAGAGTAAAGATCTCTGAGGACGTAGCTGTTGATATTTATAATACTCATACAGAACCGTTTTCAGATAGATCAGAAATTAGAAAAAAACAATTCGAGCAACTGATAGATTTCATGTTTGTGAATGATCCACTTCGAATGAATCCCACGGTCATTTTAGGGGATTTAAATATCCACTCTGAAACTGATGAATACGATCTTCTAAATTCAAGGCTTGGAAGATTTGGATTTAGAGATTCTTGGGTTGAACTAAACGGTGGTCTTCCGGGGTTTACTTGGAACTCATTTGAAAATGAATGGGGTCAAATTCTTGAGAGAAAGCCAGATGAGCGTTCAAAAGAGCGTCTTGATTATATCTATGTAAGAGACGGAGCAATATCCAGAATCGAATTAGATGAAGTTGAATTAATATTTAACGAACGAATAAAGCTTAAACCCAGTGATAGTGAACAACATTTTTTGAGTGATCATTATGGAGTTGGGGCAACTATGACTTTTTACTAAACCTTCTAGTCAGTCTTTGTAAAATCTTAGAGTTTTTCTCTGTTTAAAATCTGTGAAATCTTGGTACAATAGTATTATTAATAGATTATAAACATTGGAGAATATATGGCATCTGCACAAAGAATAGAAACGTTTGATACTACAGCTGAGAATATTTACAAAGTTCTGACTAACTATGAAGGCTATGCTGACTTTATGGATGGGGTAAAATCTGTAAATGTAATTGAGCGAACAGCTAATAGTGCCAAAGTTGAATACAATATAAATATCATCAAAAAATTCTCATACGTTTTGACAAGTACCGAAGTTGAGAACAAAAAAGTTTCTTGGAGCTTTGATTCAGGAGATCTTTTTAGTTCTAATAATGGATCATGGGAATTAAAAGATAACGGTGATGGTACAACTGAAGTTACTTATAATATTGATATTGATTTTAAAGTAAAAGTTCCGGGTATGATTTCTAAAAAATTAGTTTCAAGTAATCTTCCTTCAATGATGAAGTCAGTTCATAAAAGAGCAAAATCACTTTAATTTAAGGATAAATAAAATGGAAGAAAAAGAAAAAAAACATATTACGGACATCTTCAAAAAAGTTGTGAGTACTGGAATTAGTGCGGCTTTTATGACTGAGGATGCAGTTAAAAATCTCATTCAAGATCTTCCACTTCCAAAAGAGATGGCCCAAGGTTTACTCCAAAACGCCAAGCAAACGAAAGAAGAATTTGTGGGTTCAGTGAAAAATGAATTAAAGTCTTACTTAGATAAAATCGATCTCACCAAAGAGATCGACAGAGTATTAGATAATTATGATCTTGATATTAAGGCCAATATTAAATTCAATAAAAAGAAAACTAAGCCTAAGAAAAAATCAGAGTAAATTATTAAATCTATCAAAGAGAATCTCGACTTTTACAATACACATCTGGGAGATTCTCATCTTTTGGCCGTATCAAAAACAAAAAGTGTCGATGATATAAAGCTTGCTTATGATGCCGGTCAAAGAGATTTCGGTGAAAATAAGGTCCAGGAACTGAATGAGAAGGCAGATCTTCTAGCGAGCAGTTGTCCCAATATAAACTGGCATTTCATAGGCTCGCTACAATCCAATAAAATCAACAACTTACTTGGTACTCCCAACCTGGTATCTATTCATTCCATCGACAGTATCAAATTATTGAATAAGTTATTAAATAAAAAGCCTGATAAAAGGATAGGAATCTTCTTACAGGTGAATACTTCGGGCGAGGTTGAGAAGTCTGGCTTTAGTGAGTTCTCTGAGATAATACAAGCAAGTTCACTGATTAAGTCAGACAGCTTCTATCTTCAAGGACTTATGACGATTGGAAAAATTCGCACAGATGACTTTGAAAACGATGCAAAAGCTTGTTTTTTAAGATTAAATGAGTATAAAGAGAGACTAAATAGTGATGATTTAGAGCTATCCATGGGGATGAGTTCAGACTATAAAATTGCTATCGATTGCGGATCTGATTGGATTCGAATTGGTTCGGGAATTTTCGGAAGTAGATAAGAAGTTTAGGAGATATAAAATGAGTGATACTTTAAGAAAAGTTCCAGAGTTAAGTTTACTTAAATATGTAAACGGCAATGAAACTGAAAAAGCTGAGTTTGTTAAAAACCTCTATTTAGGTATTAAAGACTACGGGTTTATTATTCTAACGGATAATACCATGACTCAATCTGCGATCGATAAAGGTTATGCTGCTTCAAAAGCTTTCTTTGCATTATCTAAAGAAGAAAAAGAAGCGTGTATCTCTTCTGCAGGAGCTGGTCAAAGGGGATATACTCCTTTTGGAACTGAGCACGCAAAAGACAATCCACATAAAGATTTAAAAGAGTTTTATCATGTTGGTCGCGAAGTCGATTCAGATCATCCATATGATAAGTATTATCCAAAAAATATCTATCCTTCTCAAGTAGAGGGTTTTCAAGATGATATGCTTACGATTTTTAATGAACTAGATAAGACTTCTGAAATTTTATTAGAAGCTTTAGGAATTGCATTAGATGTTCCTAAAGACTATTTTCATAAAATGATTCACGAAGGAAACTCAGTACTTCGTGCCATTCATTATCCACCAGTTGGAGTTGCACCTCCTGAGGGATCAATTCGTGCAGCAGCTCACGGTGATATCAATCTTATTACTATATTAATGGGAGCAACGGCTTCAGGACTTCAGCTATTAGATAGAGACGGAACTTGGTTAGATGTAAATTCTAAAGAGGGACAACTCGTGGTAGATGCTGGAGATATGCTTAGTAGAATTACAAATGACATCATTCCTGCTACGATTCACCGAGTGATAAATCCAAAAGATGCAACTAGTGCACGCTTTTCAATGCCATTTTTTGTGCACCCTCATCCGGAGGCGATGTTAGAATGCATTCCAAGTTGTGAAGGTAGTGGTGCCAAATATCCACCGATTTCAAGTCATGAATGTTTAACTAAGAGATTAAAAGACATTGGATTATTGAAGTAAGTTCTTAAAACTTAAACAATTAAATAAGTAAATTAGGGTCTGTGTTTCAGGCCCTTTTTTATTTTCTGAAACAGGGCCATATCGACCTAACACACTCCATCAGAAGTTAGCATTTTGTTGTAGACGAGACAAAATGCCAGCGATACCAAATTAATCAAGTATTAATCGAGAATGGAGAGAACAATGAAAACTAAGCACTTTATGGTGGCCTCGCTTTTAGTTATCTCTTTTGGTTGTAAGAAAAAATACCAAGAGGGATACAATGCAGGCTATGACGTTGGACACGACGAAGGTTACGCAGAAACTTACGATTCAGGTTACGCTGATGGAAATGCAGAAGGTCTAGCGACTGGTTTTGACAGCGGTTATGCCGATGGATTTGAAAATGGACACGCTACAGGTTTTGGAAATGCGAGAGTCGATTTTGCATCTGCTGAATACGAACAAGGTTTCTCTGAAGCCGAAGTTGTAGGATACGATGAAGGTTACACTGTTGGTTTTGGAACGGGAACAACTGCTGGAACAAATGAAGGTTACGCCGATGGATATGATGTTTCATACAACACAGCTTACAACTTTCACTACAATCAAAACTACAATATTGGTTACGATGAAGGTTACGATAACGAATACGACAATGGTTACGATGATGGATCGGATGACGGATATGATGATGGTTATTATACGGGGTACGACAACGGTTATGACGATCAGTACGATGAGAATTGGGATGATGGTTATGACGATGGTTACGATGATAACTGGGGTGATGGATACGACGATGGCTATAGTGATGGATACGGTTCAAGTACGGCTTCAAAGAATCCATATGTAAAACTAATCTCTATGGTTAATGCTGATCTGGTTGATTTCTCTAAAGTGAGAAAGTTTGATGCTCAATCGGTAACTGAATCAATGGGCTCAAGTGCAGGAAGTGGCACAGTTGATATGGGGAAACTCGCAGCTCTCAAAGAGAATCACTACCTGGGTCAGATATCAAATCAACTTCAAAGTAAATTTGGTCTCTCTAATAAATCGGCAAGACAAGTCTCACTCGTTGTTCACCAGTACAATAAACTTGCTGGAAGTAGAAGCTTAACTGAAGCTGATGCCAAAACATTCTCTCAAAACTTAATTGGTTTTGACATAGGTACAGTTGAAGGTGCTTTTAAAGATTCTTTAAAAGGTGACTCAACAAAATTAAACGGAATGCTAGAGCAAGCGAGTTCTAAACTTGGAACTAGCCCAGAGAACTTTAACAGAATGATCAGCACGATCTTTTTCTAGAGGAATAGATAATGAAAAACTTAATACTAATAACAATTCTTATATTCTCATTTAGTTGTAAGAAAAAATATGAAGAAGGCTTTGCAGCTGGAAAAGTAGACGGACTAGCTGACGGTAGAGTTGCAGGTTATGAAGGTGGATTTGCAGATGGAAACGCTGCAGGTCTTACTCAAGGTTACGGTCAAGGTCTTGCTCAAGGAAATATTGAAGGTGAAGCTCAAGGTTATATCGACGGTGAAGCATACTTTGCAACAGCAGGATTTGCTGAAGGTCAAACTGATGGATACGCTTTTGGTTATGCCAATGGAAACGTAGATGGATTTGATGATGGATATACTATTGCATACAACGAAAATTATACTCTAGGTGTAACAGACGGAGATGTAGATGGACAGTATGCCGGTGCAGCCGATGGTTACTCTGATGGTTTAGTTGACGGTGAGATTGATGGTTACGACGATGGTTATGATAACGGCTATGATGCTAATTATAGCTATGGATACAATAGTGGGTACTCTTCGGGAAGTAATCACAACGACGGCTACAACAGTGGCTATAACTCTGGTGCAGATGATGGTTACGATGATGGTTATAGCTCAGGATACAGTGATGGTGAATACGACAGTGGTTATGGAAGTTCTTCTAAATCAAACAACCCACAGGTAAGACTGATTGCAATGATTAACCAAGATCTTTTTGAGTATTCAAAGCTTCAAAAATTTGACCCTGAAACGGCGACGCTTGTCATGAGTCACGCTGATAATGGAACTGTTGATATGGGGAAATTAGCGGCTCTTAAAGAGCAGCACTTTCTTAATCAGATGGCACATAATCTTAATGCGAAGTTTGGTTTATCAAATGACCGTGCAAAACAAATTGCGATCGTTGCTCATCAATTTAATAAACTTGCAGGAAGTCGTGAGCTTACTGAGAAAGATGCAGATATCTTTGCAAGTGAAGTTATAGGTGTGAACTTTAAAAATGTAGAAATTGCAGTTAAAGAATCAATGAGAGGAAACTCATCATTATTAGATAAAGTTTTAGGAGAAATCGCTCATAAAAACGGGACTAGTCCTGAAAATATGAATGCTATGATTAGCTCGATCTTCTTCTAAATTGTTCTCGATACTATTTGTGGGTCTTTTATTAAGTGTTTAAGGCCCACATTTAGTTTTTCCCTACCAAATCAACCTATAGATCTCGACAGTTAACGATAGTTATACAACTATAGAGTCATGAATAAACCAATCGTATTTTTCGATGGAGTCTGCTCTCTTTGCAATGGCTTTGTCGATTTCATTTTCAGATTTGATAAAGATGAAAATCTCAACGTCGCTTCTTTGCAAGGAGAGACGGCCAAAGAGAAATTAGACTCAAAGTTCACTGATGACTTAGATACCATTGTGCTTTTAGTGGACGGCGTGACCTATACAAAATCATCGGCCGTATTAAAAGCTCTTGGAATTATCGGGATGCCTTGGTCAACGTTTTGTCTTTTTTATATTGTTCCAAAATTTATAAGAGATGCAATCTATAACCAAGTTGCAAAAAATAGGTACAAGCTATTTGGAAAAAAAGATAGCTGCAGGTTGCCTACGCCAAGTGAAAAACAACGATTTTTAAAGTAGAGGACATATGGATAGAAAAGCAATTGTTATTGGGGCCACAGGTGTTGTTGGTCGAGAAATTATAAAACTGCTAGGTGAAGATGAAAACTACTCGGAAGTGGTAACCTTTACTAGACGAGTGGTGGATTTTGATAACCCAAAGATACTAAACTACGTCATCGATTTTTCTGAGATTGAAAAATATGCAGATCTCATTGAAGGAGAGTATTTATTCTCAGCTTTAGGCACTACAAAAGCTCAAGCCGGAAGTATTGAAGAGCAAAGAATAGTTGATGTCGATTATCAATTTCAGTTTGCAAAGATTGCTGCTCAAAATGGTGTTCATCATTATCACCTGGTATCCAGTCCAGGTGCAGATGCCGATAGTTCAAACGATTATTTACAAATGAAAGGAGTACTTGAAGATAAGACTCGTGCCCTTGATTTTGCCTCTCATACCTTTTATAAGCCATCTCTCATCGATGGAGATAGAAAGGACAAAAGAGTAGCTGAGAAGATAGGAATAGCTCTTACCGCACCTTTAAAATTCATTCCAGGACTAAGTAAATATCAAAAGATCACTGGGCTTGAAATAGCTAAAAAGATGGTTTTTGAGGCCTCTCGTCGTGAAAGAGGCAAAAAAGAATACGTTCTCGATGATTTATTTGATCTCAGTCAATCGTGATATAATTTCAAAAATTCGGACACACTACTAATTTATAGATTAAGGAGAATCAATGAAATTACTACAAACACTACTACTTGCTACCACTTTAGTTGGGCTTTCAAGCTGCGCTAGTCACTCAGGAAAAAAAGCTTGTTGCGATGAAATGAGTAAGACTTGTACGATGAAAGATAAAGAATGTTGTAAAGATGATAGAACTGGAAAGAGCTGCACGATGAAAGATAAATCTTGTTGTGAAGCTAGTAAAAGTTGCGATATGAAAAAGAAAAAAGCTTAAATAACTGGCCACTCTAATGAGTGGCTTTTTTTTGACTACTATTTAGCTTTTTTAGTGAACTGATTTCTCTCAACGATAAATATTTTATCATAGCTTGGAGTGTAGATTATAAGGTATTCTGAGATACCATTGTGTGAAACAACACCCATAATCGATACTTCGGCGTTTCTTGTATTTATTTTTCTCATGATTGAAGCGATTTCACTTTCACTTAGCGGACCGTCACCGTCTGCACTTGTGAAGTCTAGAGAGAGTAGATCAATAATTTCATACTCTGAAGGTGAGTAAGTAAAATCAACTGATTCAACTGTCATACCCATTGATTCTAATCTATTCTCAACGTGAGCTTGTGAATGCTTATACATAAGATCAACAGCATTAACAGTTGTTTTCTCTTCAAGTGTAGGAGTCTCAAAAGAGAGACACGCAATTGTCTTGCAAAAGTTTGTTTTTAAAATCATGCTGTATGGAGCGGGTCTCGTTAATTCGGTTAATGAGATGGCCTCAAAAGCGAGAGCGTTAGCTGAGAAAATGAGTGAAAGTAGTATAATTATGTTTTTCATAGTGTCCTTATTTAGTCAGACATTAGCCTTTGACACTCAGCTTTAGAAATCTAAATATAATTTGTATCCTATCTATTAATTAGATACCAAAAAAAGATGTTTGACATGCCAAACACTTCAGTTGTAATCTCGATAAAATCCAAGGAGATAACATGAAAGCACTATTAATCACTCTACTACTTACTACAGCGGCTAATGCACGTCAATATATTCAATGCGCTGACTCATATTCATGGGACAGAACGGTTATTAATCTCGACGGTGAGGACTCAACTCTTTTTATGACGACGGGGCTTCACGACCCAGATGAGCTTAGAATTCTAAAGGATCTTGAATTTGTGGCTCAAGGTGAATCATTTGTTACTTATAAGACAGCCGGTTTAATTGAAGAGACAGTTGTTATTCCTAATGAATTTGTTGGCATTGCCTCAAATTATTTTCAAGTTGAAATCAAACAAAGAAACACCCAAAGCAATTATGAAGTTACAAAAAGCCTTGGATGTTTTTCAAGTATTCATTAGTTAAACGGACATACATTTAGCCCGCGCTGAGTGCCGGGCTTGTCCATACATCTTGCAAGCCAAGAATTTACATTTTTAAATTCAGACAGCTTTAAGAATTCACCTGCTTCGTAGAATTTATCAAGACACGATACCCATGGAAAAGTTGCAATGTCTGCAATGGAGTAATCATCAACAAGATAGTCACGACCCTCGAGTCTTTTATCCAGTACAGCTAATAGTCTTCTCGCCTCAGTAGCATATCGTTTTACTGGGTAGGGATGATCACACTTATCTCCAGCATATTTATAAAAATGACCAAACTGCCCAAACATAGGACCGACTCCGGCCATTTGAAAAAAGAGCCACTGGATTGTTTCAGATCGAGCTCGTGGATCTTTTGAAAGAAGTTTTCCAGACTTCTCTGCAAGGTGCAAAAGTATTGCTCCGGATTCCATAATATTTATCTCTTTACCATCTGGACCATCTGGACCATTTGGATCGACGATTGCTGGAATCTTTGAGTTTGGATTAATACTTTTAAATTTATCAGTAAATTGATCGTCTTCCATGATGTTAATTGTATGAGCGTCGTACTCGATTCCAAGCTCTTCCAGGGCAATGGAGACTTTCTGACCGTTTGGAGTGGCAAGAGAGTAGAGTTGAATTTTTTCCATTTTGTTATCCTTTGTTTAGTTTGATATATTTAGTTAGTGATATAGTTTACGTTATCCTTACAAATAATTGTGTGTAGAGAATTACAAATATGATTACAGTTGATCGATCAGAATTTACATTTACCTTCTCAAGGTCCTCTGGAGCTGGCGGTCAGAATGTTAATAAAGTTAATACCAGAGCGACACTCATTTGGAATATGAATGAATCAGATGCGTGTTCAAACTTTGTCAAAGAGAGATTTGCAAAAGAATTTAAAAGACTTATGAGTGATGATCAAGTTTCAATTAGCTCTCAAAAGTATCGATCACAAGCTCAAAATATTGAAGACTGTATTACGAAACTTCATGACTATCTCTCAAGAGTGGAGTTTGCCCCTAAGGTAAGAAAGAAAACAAAACCCAAATATTCGGCAGTTCAAAAAAACAAAGAGAAAAAGAAAAAAGACTCTCGCACGAAATCACTTCGGCGAGAGAAGTTTTAAATTATTTAAGTTTTAGCTCTTTTAAAGCAGTAAGAAGAATCTTCTCATTCATACGCACTTTATAATTTGGATTCACGTAGTTAAAGTGAATTAACCCAGATGTATCAACGACATATATAGCAGGAATTGGAAGTGAGAAATGACTTTTTCCACTCGCAGCTTCTAGATCAATTCCATAACCTTTATATTTTTCACGAGTAGCAGCGTCGACTTTAAAAGTTAAGTTAAAATGCTTAGCAAGAACTAAATCACTGTCTGAGACAACTGTGTAATCAAGCTTTTCTTTTTTTACCGTTTCTTGAAACTTAGACACTTTATCCGGGCTTACAGCAATAAGTGTGTATCCAAGTTTCTTTATATCTTTTGTGATTTTTCTGAGTCTAGCTAATTGCTTATTACAATACGGACACCATCCACCACGGTAAAACACAAGTACAGTTGGCTTACCAAGAGCAACTGATTTTAACGTAACTTTTTTTCCATCAGTATTTGTAACCATAAGTGATTGATCGACTTCTTGTCCGTTCATGAGAGGGGCCATCTGTGCGTCCATCTTCTTATTAGATGCACATGAGAGCATTGTAAGTGATAGGAGAGTGATTAGAATAAGTTTCATTATTGTTCCTTGTGGTTAGTTAATTCAGTTATATGTGACATTAAGTTTTCTTTCATTACAAACTAAATAGCTGAAATTAGATAATTAATTTTTCTTAAGGTATGGAAAAAATTCAAATTTTACAATACTAAGTGAGCGATGCGTTATCATATGTTTATGAATATTTTTTTAAATTCTGGCTATAGATGGGCCGGAGGTATACATGGTGCTAAGAAGATTGGAGAGCTACACAAAAAGTGGAAGAGTCTAAGACTTCAAGATCATTCCATTGATATGCTTTCTGAAATTGAAGAGCTTTTACAATGTTACTCAAGTGAATCTTCTACTAAGCTTGTAATTACAAACAAGTCTAAATTGAAATGGATGAAGGAGAGCTTTGGATCAGGCGATGATGCCCTCTCAAAAATAGGCGTATCAAATAATTTTTTCTCTATTGATGAAGATGTTGAAGATAAAAAATTTGATGTGAATCAATATATTAGTAGTTCACTTGAGTTGCTGTTTAGAAATGTTACTTGGATGAAAGATATCAGTGACATTATAGTTAGGGCTGTCGTCCCGATAAAGATTATCAATCATAGTGATAAGTATCATAAAGCAGGTTTTAGTTCTCTAGAAGTAAAGGGACTGATATTTTATTCTTTCAACAATAAGAATATTAACCGTATCGAAATGGCAGTAGATTATGCTCATGAACTAGGACATCAAGCCTTATTCGTTTATCAGGCTGCGGACCTAATTATTAGAAATGGAGAGAAACACAAAATTTATAGTTCCATTAAGAAAGCAGATAGACCTGCTATAATGACTTTCCATTCTCTTGCAGCTTTATCGTATATGAAAGTTGCTGTAGAAGAACTAGCATCAGATAAAAGCTTGTGTTGCGAAGAAATTGAATACTCTTTAATGCTTAACAAATCAATTAGTAGAATGTTACTTGAAACAATACAGAATATTGAAAAATCTGAAGTTCAGTTTACTGGATTAGGGCAAATGTTGTTCGAAGAATTTTCTTCGACTTACTACTATAAAAAAGGGAAAATATGAAAAGTATAAAGCTTGTTTTAGCATCCTTAGGATTAATTAGTATTAACAGTTCTGCAAATACAATAGTTCATCAGAATTCCGAGTATAAAAGTGGCCAGTCCAGCCAGTTAAAGATAAGTGTGGATAGGTCAAAGTTAGAAGAGTCTCTTATGGCAGAACTATTAGACAAGGTGGATTTACATAATACATATATAATTGAAGGACAAGAAGTTGCATCAATCTTTGGTCCATCAAGTGATCAAGCTCAAGAAAATTTTGAAATTATTTCAACTTCAGGTGCTCTCGACTTCATGGATATCTTAGATGAAATATTAATTGATCATGATACTTTAATTGATTTAAAAATCATAAAGCAAGATTAAGTGTTTCTAGTGCTTAAGGTATTACTTTGGGTAAGTTTTTGCTCCTTGGCTTTTGCCAGTACATACGTGAGACCTGTTCCCTATATTCCCACAGAAGTAGATCCTCTCAAAACAGATGACGTAGTTTCTATTAACCTCATTCGAAATGTACATTTGAGAATGTTTGAACTAGCTACTGAGGGAAAGCTTTTACGAGGAGCTGTGGAAAGCTTCAAGGTAAGCAACAATCAATTAAAGTACAGCTTTACTTTTAAAAAAATAAAATTTCATAGCGGTAAAGACTTAACTTCCGATGATATCATATATACTTTTCATCGGAGTTTATCTCCCAATAGTAGTGAATTTCAAGATTATTTAACTATTCAAGGTGTTGATGACTTTTCAAAAGGTAAAAGAGCATCAATAGTAGGAATTAGTAAAGTCTCTGCTCACAAAGTAGAAATACTTTTGAACAAGCCTGACCCTAATTTTCTTAGAAAATTATCAAATATTCGATTGTCTATATTGAATAAGGAAGATGTTTTAGACGGATTAGGTGCATATTCTGTAAAAAAGATGTCTTTGAATCAAATACTAATTCAAAAAAGAAACCAAAAATTAGAGATAGTTAAATATGAGAAGGCTTCCAAGAAAAAAGCCTTAAAGGGATTTAGAGATAAACAATTTCATGATCTGTTCTACTACAAATTAAATACAGAAGAAAAAAAATCAATCCAAGATCGAGCTTATATTTTAAGTTATCGGTTTCCCCGCTCATTTGCTTTGTTTTTAAACAGTAATCGAATGGGTAAAAAACAAAGAGTTAATTTATCTGTAAATGTAGACAATAACGAACTTGTTAGCTTGTGCATAGATGATGGTATCGTTCTAGACTCTATAGTCCCTAAAGGGTTCATAGGCTATTCTGAACAACAAGTGTCAAAACGCGAAGCTATAAATTGTCCTAAAAAAGAGATATCAATTTTCATACCGGAAGGTCTGGGTAATGAAGTATGTATATTGAAATATCTTAAAGATAAATTTAATAGATGTGATAAGATTTCATTCGAAAAAGTTCCGTTTAATATGGTTCTTGACGGTTGGAAGAAAAATAAACTAGATGGTTATATCGGATATATTGAAGCAGAGACTACAGTTGACTTTTATGGACACTTTTATCAATCAGCAAACTTTTTCTTAGGTGATATAAATCAAAATAATGATGAACTTATAGAGAATTTTAGAAATCTTACTGACTTATTAGAAAAGAAAAAAATTGCAACTAAAATCAATAACAATGTTTTAAGTGGAGCGACGATGAAGCCATTGTATGTGAAGAAAATCGATTTAATATATAGTAATAGTTTGAAAAAAATTCAAGTTGGTCATGTCCCACCCTCAATGATTGGATTTGATTCGATTATTGGGGAGCGAAAGTGAATACGATGTCCCTCATTAGAGAGGAGTTTAAACTCTGGGAAGCACTATCAGACAATGTTTATAAAGATAGTACGTATAAAGCAGTAATTAATAGTGAACTTCAGGAATCAGGAATTGGATTTTCAAATTTAGTGCTAAAGTTAACTCAAGATCAGAAAATATCTAGCGGTGATGCTAGCAAGTTGAAAAGTATGTTTAATCAACATAAATCTAAGGGTAACTTTATAAGATTTAATTCTTCTGATGGCGAAGACAATATAGTTGAAACGGGAAGATATTATTATCTCAATGAGGTGAAGATTGATGAGTTGGATGAGAACTGTAAAATTTTGAAGACTAATGACATTGAGAGTTTTGGATCTATTGTTCGCAATGGGTTTTGCTATGACGATGGTTTCGAAACTGGGTTTATAAAAAGAATGAGAAATATCAGTGATAAACTCGATTGTCATTTCTACTTGATGTCAGTTAAAAATAATATTGTCGGTGCAACCTCTTTCTTCAAGCATGATTCACAACTTTGGTATTGTATGATGAACACATGTGTATTGCCAAAATACAGAGGTCTTAAATATTCCACTGCACTAATCTCACAAAGTCACAGAGATTTATGCGCTCCAGTTTATGCAAGAACTAGTAATCCGGTAATGGAAACAAGTTTATTATCTCTTGGTTATGAAGAAACTGACACCTTTCAGATCTTGTCCTTAGACACTCTTGTATGAAGTTTAAATTTAATTTAAGTTGGATCAAAATATCGGTACTTTTGGCTTCGGCAACAATTTTAATGGGACTTTTTCTCTTTTGGATGGAAGCAGGAAGGATTAAAGATAGATTGGGAGAAGTCAGGAGCAAATCCTTTGTTCAACTATCTACAAACCTCAGTATACCTACGAAGCTAAACGATTCTATTTCAATTTCAAAAATGATGAACGATTTTATTTTGATTTCTGATTTGCTGTACGTTTCAGTTCGAAATATAGATGATTATCTTTTATATCAAAATGGAACTACTGGACTATGTAGAAAGCATGATATGAACAGACAATTAATTGTGTATGATAATGAATCAGCTGGAAATATTATATACTGCTTTAAAGATGATGAGCAAAATAACCTAGAGCTCACTGCCTTTGTAATTCTTTGTGTGTTTATTGGGTTACTCTCATTAGTTATTTTATATATTAAAAGAGTAACAAGTAGAGTCGAGAGTAGTCTTGCTAAATTTTTTGATTTTTTAGATAATATAGACGTCAGTGATATTGAGCAATCTTCTGTTTACAATAATAATAGCACCGATAGTTACCTGGCTCCAGCATTTGGGAAAGTTAATGAATTGTTAAGAACTATCTTCTCAAGTTTTACTGAGTTGTCTCGTACTCGAGAAATAGAGTCGAAGGTGAAAATATCAAGGCAACTCGCACATGATATTCGTTCACCCTTGGCAGCATTAGATGTTTCAGTAAAAAGTTTGAATTTGATAGATCCGTCGCAAAAAAACTTAATTCGGACTGCTATAAATAGAATTCATGATATTGCTAATTCTCTCTCAGGTAAATCTGGAGACCTTAACAAGGCAGAGCTAACTCAAACTGAGCCAGTTCTGCTATACTCTGTGATAGCAAGCATACTTTCTGAAAAGAGAACTGAGTATAGAGGTACAAGCAAGCTAACTCTTGATTTTCTATTTGATCATTCAAATTATGGTCTTTACTCAATTATTTCTCCATTTGAACTAAAGCGTGTTATTTCAAACTTGATTAATAATTCCGTTGAAGCAATTTTTGATAAAGAGGGCTTTGTGGAAGTTTCTTTGAAAAGTACATCAAAACAAAATGAAATTATAGTTAAAGATAACGGACCTGGGATCCAGAAAAAAATAATTGAAACTATATTCGAAGATGGTAAATCTTTTGGCAAAGAAGATGGAACTGGATTGGGTCTATCTCATGCAAAAAATACTATTGAAAGTTGGGGGGGGACTATAGATTGTCTTTCATCACCTGGTATTGAGACTGTTTTTACAATTAAGCTTCCAAGGATTGATCCTCCCTTAAGATTTGTTGAATCAATCAATCTCAATAAAACAAGTAAAATTATAATCGTGGACGATGATTCCAGTATACATAATGTTTGGAAGGGGCGATTAGAGAGCGTTAATATTGATTTAAAAAATGTATTTATGTTTACTTCTCCTACAAGCTTTAAATCTTGGTACAAAGATAATTCAGAATTTTCGATGATTTATCTGCTTGATTATGAGTTTTTAAATCATGAGATAAATGGTTTAGACCTTGCGAACATGGTTTCTGGAAACAATATTTATCTTGTAACCTCTAGATTTGAAGAAGATCACATTAAAGCTGCATGTGAAGAAAAGGGGATTCATCTCGTTGACAAAGGAATGATTGGATTTGTTCCTATAAAATGTGAATCGCAAGGAAATGAATTCATTTTTATTGATGATGACGAACTCATTCAAATGTCTTGGAAAATGGAAGCTGAGAAATGCGGCGTTTCACTAAGTTGCTATAGTTCAGTGCAAGAGTTTATATCAAGTAGCTCTAAGTATAGTAAAGACATTAAGATTTATATCGACTCTAACTTAGCAAATAATAAGAAAGGCGAAATCGAATCAGAAAAAATCTACGATCTTGGTTTCAAAAATCTTTACTTGGCCACGGGCTACTCTAAAGAAGATATTGATAAACCTTCATGGATTATTGATATCGTCGGAAAGAGGGCAGACTTTTCATAAGTCAGTGCACAACTGTATAAAATTTGGAGCTTAATTCTTTATAATATCAAGCTTTTACTTAAACATCTTTATACCACTCATATCCAAATTAAACTCTTGAGTGAGACTGTGTTGCCAGTTAGAATAGTCTCTATGAAATATCTTCCCTTAATTCTGCTATTTGCCTCATGTAATGCACTTACATTACTAACAAATAAAACTGGATCTTCAGCCGGTGGTTTTAATTCAGAACTTGGTGATGATAATAATTCTAATGCTCTCATCTGCCCTGCTGGCTATGCAAAGGTTAAAGGGAATTCGATATTTGGTACCAACGATTTTTGTGTAATGAAATTTGAAGCAAAGGATGTAGGTGGTATTGCAAAGTCGCAAGAGAACTTAACTCCTTGGATATCAGGGATCGATTTAAGCACTGCTAAAAATAATTGTCTGGCATTGGGTTCTGGGTATGACTTAATTTCAAATCCCGAGTGGATGACAATCGCTGCTGAAATTGAACTTAACTCCAGTAATTGGTTTGGCGGTATTGTTGGTAGTGGATGTATCTTCAGGGGAAATACTGGAGAGTCTACTAGTCCAACTACATGTGGATACAGCTCTGGAGCCATTGAATTTGGATCCATAAGTGCTAGGGATTCTAGAGCAGGACTGTTCTTAGGAAATGGAGATAGAGTTTGGGACATGTCTGGGAATGTTCAGGAATGGGTAGACTGGACAGTCGGTGGACCAGCTGATTTGGGTCCTACTGATGCGTTAGCTGGTTGCTCAGGGATTGATATTGAACTCCCATCAATCTCTGGCAATAATGACTGTCCATCTCTTGTTAATGCTGATTATCTTCCACGAGATCCAACTCTTAATTCTTCGCTGGGGGTTGGTAAGTTTTTTGGTGGGACTGGCGGTGCTATTATTCGAGGTGGGACTTATCTTAATACAAATACAGCTGGAATTTATAGATTGACTACAAATGCCTTACCCTCGGCAACTGGTGCTTTTGGATTTCGTTGCGTTTATAGAGGATCTCCATGAGTGTTGTCATTACAGATGAGATTAAAAGCTTTTGGAATGACTTTATCTCAAGCAATGAGAAGTACTCCTACCTTAAACAAAATAAAATAGATGCCTGGCACTTTGGTAATACTCCTGAGATGGCAGATGACCTTGGTGCACTTGTAATCAAAGGCACTAAAAGAGCAACCTGTAGTTTACTTCGTGCCTATAGAGGTGAAGAGGAAGAGATCCCACAAGTGGGGAGATACTCGGTACTTGTGGATGGAGAACATCATCCTCTTTGCATCATCTTTTTAAACGAGACTTTTATTACACAGTTTAATGAGATGACAGCTGAGTTTGCCTATTGTGAAGGTGAGGGAGATAGAAGTCTCGCTCATTGGCAGAAGGTACATAGAGCATTTTTCGGTGAATACGAAGGATTCACCGAAGAGGATTTATTGGTTTGTGAAAAGTTTGAGGTTATTTACCAAGCGTGACGAGCACCTTGATTGATCATTTTCTTCATGGCATCTTCAACAGATTCATTACTTAAAAACACATGTGATCCAGAATATTTAAATGCAACATTAACATGTCCGACACAAGCATAAAGATCACTGCCATCAATTCTAGATTTCTTAACAGCATTTTTTATCTTTCTTTTTTCAGCTTGATACTTATCTTTGAGAGAGAAATTTGTGAAAGACTTTCTATCTGCATTAAAGGTTGCTGTGTTGTAGATATCATTAGAAGATCCAGAGATCATGTAGCCGACTTGATTGTTAAATTTAGTCATCAACACAAACTTTGAGTTTAATCCAAAGAAGCTTGGTTGTAGTCTTTTGAGGATCTTTCCATTTCTGGCCTTAACGACTTCACCACAAGTCATGCTGATTGTATAAGCTTGAGCAAATGTTGAGAAACCCAACACCAATAGAATCAATAGATTTTTTTTCATTTATACCTCGTTTTTCTTTGAGTATATGACACATTGATTAATTACGTGGTCATCGTTGAAATATCTCCTTGGGGTGTCAGTATTATTGACAGTAATCTATGTGGGGGCAGACGCAGTGCCCCTAATGTCTCTAATAATACACTTTTCATAAATGTATAGCGGTGGTATCCTACACTTCATTTAATCTTGGGGGTGCACTGGTTTCGACAGGGGCGCTTGAAAGACTGAGTGCGTGTCAAGGTTGGTCAGCAGGCCTTGTAAAAAGCCGACCGAACTTAGTTGGAAACAACGAATTTGCAATGGCTGCATAAGACTACGTTTTATAGCAACATTTGAGGGGCCTATACCGATAACAAAAGATAGGTAAAGAGTTCGAACTGAGAACTCCGTAATCTAAATTAGTGGAGAAGAAGCCGGGAAAATCTCCTAAAAAAAGCCACCGGGTTTTGTGAAGTTGACAAGCTTCTCACAGCCGTCACTTGCTCCAATGTGACTACACACGTAGTGCTCTTTTCTGGATCCGCACTTGGACGTCGGTTCGATTCCGACCACCTCCACCACTCGACCCAATGAGTGGTGGGCTTCCCCGGAAAATGAGTAGATAAGTAATTTAAATAATTTAGAAACCCAATCCCAATAGGCGTTTAGCTTAATCGCTTCCTTTATCACACAAAATCACTTCACATCACATGAGTTGTGCTACAGAAGTGCTACGCTGGTGCTACATTTAAAAATCTACCCATATTTTTGGACTACGCTGTGTAGTTTAGACGGGTCTAATCGTTAGAGAGTGGGTAAAAGTCCGAACCTCAAGCTAGTACAGTAATCACAAAAGTCATTTTATTCAAAAATACCTTCGCCTTAAAGTTAATCGGTTGTTTTCAGT
>Ga0307983_1000511_pt1 | contig 19660 bp, 21 predicted proteins | sample OrgLakmetagen991_FD_201845 | JGI IMG/M metagenome (GOLD analysis project Ga0307983, IMG submission 201845) | Saline water microbial communities from Organic Lake, Antarctica - #991 | ecosystem: Environmental > Aquatic > Non-marine Saline and Alkaline > Saline | place: Antarctica: Organic Lake...
ATTATGGTAAAGATTTAATATATGCTACAATTTCTTCAGTATTCATTTTACCTACTAATGCTCCATCATTTAACCAAAGAGTTTCAAATGAAGTATCTGGTATATGTAACTGGTCATTGCATGCCATAGATCTTGGATTCTTAGTAATTACTGCGCATCCATGATCTTGGTCCCAAGTTTTTACGATAAGAGATGTATCTTGAGCTGCTTCCATTACTGCTTGGTAAGATGTACCGCACCAATCCATTGAAGTATATTCTAAATTATGAGGTAAAGCATCGTGCATTACGATAATTCCATTATCATTCAATCTTTCAAGAGCATTATAAAGATCTGTTCTAGTCTGTGCATAAGTATGAAGACCATCGATGAATACTAAATCGAATCCATCATATTCTTTATTATCTTCTTTAAAGAAATCATCGCTGAGCATAGTCAGTACATTCTTCTGATTCTGTCTTGGGAATGGTTCTACTCCTATTTTATAAGGTACATCGATAGCATCAAAATTAACACCTCTTTGTATTCCTATCTCTAAGTACTTTTTAGGTTTCTTAGTTTCTACGATATGTTGTAGAAGATCTGTTCTTATTTTCATATTTTATAAATTATGTATTATTTAATAATAGTATATTTCTTAACTACTCCTTGGAAAGTTTCGTAAGATTTGCCTAATTTATTTGCACAGAGTTTAGCTTCTATCAAATTATGTTCAGCATGAGTATCATCAAATAGCCATGGAATGTCATTCTTAAATAATGCAGTATGATTATGAAAACCTACTCTATTTGCATGAGGTCCATCTACTAATAGAAATGCATAATCTTTTGGTAATGATTCTTTAATAATAGATTCATCAAACCATTTATATTCTCCATAGCTTTTTAGAGGTGCATGTATATAAGTAGATTCTTTAACATGATTAACCCAAGTTAAATTATCTTCTACTGAATATACATTATAGTATTTGCATAGTTCAGCTGTGCCTGTTCCGCTGCCCAATTCAACTATTGTTGAGCCATGAGGTATATTATCTAAAATCCATTTGAATGTATGCTCACATATTGCGAACGGATTAGATTTACCATTTTCAGTAAATAAGTTTTCTTTCATTTTTTTTAAACATTTTGTTGTTTCTTAATATTTAATACATAAAGAAATATATGGCAAATACAGACAATGAGCTTCACGGCTTGAAAATTGAAGACCTTTACTCTAAATCTAAAGATACTTTAGGAGATTGTTATAATCACCAAAAGAATATGCAGGAAAAGACTTATGGGTATGACTTTAAAGAAATGACAATTGGAGAAATTGTGGACTTCTGTTTTATGAATAAGCATGCTATTGAAGATGAATTCGGTGAATTTATGGATGGTCTTGGAGGAATTGCTGATGGCGGAGGAAACGCTGGATGGAAACCTTGGAAGAAAGCAAATGCTGAAATTAGAAAACAAAAGATTTCAGACTTATCTCCTAATGATTTAAAAGAATTAAAAATGGAATTCGTTGATGCGTTTCATTTCTTTATGAATTTTGGAATTGTAATCGGAATGACTTCTGAAGAACTTTACAATTATTATATGAGTAAAGCAGCTGAAAACTTTGAAAGACAAAAAAGAGGATATTAATATGAACATTAACCTAGAAACTATTCTAGGTTTAGAATTCGTAGGCGAAGAAATAGATTTATTTGTTTCTGTTTTACAGAAAGTATCAGATGCTTTTAAACCCGATGAAAGTATCGGGTTTAAAAGCAAAAATAAAAAAGCAATTGAATTTACTAACGAAGAATTGACACTAGTCAATGCAATCTATGAAAATTTTAAACCAGTAGAAGAAAACCCACCAGAAGAATGATTTTATCAACTGAACAAACTAGTAAAAGCGTAAAAATATCTTATATTGAAGGTTCTGAAAGAAAGTTTTTAGAACTACCTAAAGAAAATTTCTGGTATTGGGAAGATGCAAAGAAAGGCAAAGACGAAGATAAGGATTTTAAATCTTATATGAGTAAGCCAGTTACTAAAAAGTATTATGCTGCAACTACTAAAAGTACCGTAAGTAAATTTGCTATTTGGGAATGGATAAATTCTCAACCTGAAGAAACTCAAAACATTCTATATAAGTTAGCATTTCCTAAAATGCTATTTTGTGATATTGAAACTGAAGTTATTGAAGGTTTTCCAGATGTTGCTGTTGCTCGTGAAAAAGTAACAGCAATTACTTATTCTTATATTGATAAGAATGAAAAGATCCAATCTATTTCTGTAGGTTATAAAGAAGATTTTTTGCATGAGAAACAAAAAAGCATGCAAGCATTTGTAGAAGATTATTTTTCATCAGTTCATAACTCAAGACCTATTGTTTTTAAATACAAAAAAGTTAAAGATGAAAGAGATCTGTTAAGATTTTTTGTTGAGATTTGTAAGAAATTTGATATTATCACGGGATGGAATTTCATTAACTTTGACTGGGCGTATTTAAAGAGAAGAATGATGAATTTAAACATCGATTTTACTCCAATATCACCAACTGGTACTTTAGACAGATATGGCAATCCAAATCATTTCGTAGTAATTGATTACATGCAAGTATTTGAGAAGAATGATAAAACTATCAGACCTAAAGAATCTATGAGATTAGAATGGATCTCTAATGCTGTACTGGGAGTAGGTAAGCTTAAGTATGGTGGAACTTTACAAGAAATGTACGATAAAGACTATGAGAAATATATTCTCTATAATAATATTGATACTATTAACGTACTTCTTATTCACGATACTTGTAAAACTTTAAACGCATTACTGGCATTATCAAATATGTCAGGATGTGAAGTTGCTAAATGCCAATCAGCAGTAAATATTACTGAAGGTCTTTTGTCTAAAGGTTATCTTGAAGAAAATAAAGTAATTCCAAGAAAGTTTAGTGATAAAGTTAAAGAAGAATATGTTGGAGCATATGTTAAAGATCCAATAACTGGAATGTACGCAGCAGCAACATGTTTTGACTTTAGTTCACTATATCCTTCTATTGCTAGACAATTAAATCTTAGTCCAGAATCTTTCTTAGGTAAAGATACTCCTAATTTTACAAAAGAATTCGGTAAAGATGATTCTTTCGATATGTATAAAAAAGCATCTAAAGATATTGATAGATCAGACTTAGATAAAATTATTTCTGTTACTGGATGTCAATTTAGAACTGAAGAAAGTACTCTTAAAAAGATATTTGATAACTTATATGCTCAGAGAAAGACTGACCAACATAGATTTAAAACATGTGATAAGTTAGCACATGAATTAAAACAAAAACTTAAACAAAAGTCATAAAATCTAAATTTAATAACAAAGTAAAAATAACAATTATGAAAAAAGTAGAATTAAGCGGAGTAAACGCAGTAAACTTTACTAAGTTTATTGGAATGCTCTCAAAATTGAGCCCAGCAAGTACTGTATATTTTGTCTTAGACAAAGGATCTGTATCTTCTGATTCTTTTATAGAAAGCAAATCTCTTATTAAGTCATTAAGATTTGATATGGTAGATTTCTTTGAAGAAGATTCAGTAGAAGATACAATTAAATGTACTTTTTATAGCGGTAAAAAGCTAAAAGATGCATTTTCTTACTTAAATGGTACAGACATTAAAGTAACGATTAATTATGAGCAATATGAAGATGATTACTTCTGTTCTCAATTCATCATCACTGATGGTAAATTAAGTATTACATTAAATGGTGGAGATCCTGCATTAATCGAATTCGCGAGTGTACCACAGTCTGCTATTGACAAATTAACTAATGTTGATTCTGCTAGTAATTCATTTCAGATTACTTCTAATGAATTAAGACAAATTAAGTCATTAGAAAAATTTGACGCAAATCCATTTGTTACTATTTCTATTAACGGCGGTAGCATTAAAGTTAAATCAAGAAACTCTTTTGAGATTGATATTAATGATAATATGGACCAAGTTGTTACTGATGGTGATTATAAAATCGACAAAGCATTACTTGCTTTAGTTGAAGATGAAACTTATTCTGCTTATACATTAGAAGATAGAGTTATCTTAAAAAGTGTAGATGGAAAAATTACTAACGTAGTAGCGTTAACTGATACTGTAGATTAATGAATATCTCAGAAATACATACTGACGAACTTGTACATTTAGACTTTGATTCATTATCTAAAGAAGAACTCGTAGATGTAATTAAGCAATTAGAAAATGAAGCTCTTGTATATGATACTATGCAAATGGCAAGTAAGATATGCTTGAACTCTATCTATGGTGCCTTAGGTAATGAGTACTTCTATTTCTTCGATGTTCGTTTAGCAGAAACTATTACTCTACAAGGACAAGATGCCATTAAGTATAGTGAAAATGTTCTGAACTCATATTTCTTCAAGCACTTTCATAAAGATAAAGTAGCACTTAAAGCACTTAAAGAAGTATGTCCAGATATTAATATAGAAAACCTTACTGCTTGTGAACAACCTGTAGTAGTTTACATTGATACTGATTCATGCTACGTTACGTTTCAAGAAGCAATGGCTAAAGTAAATTGGACAGGTCATGTAAATGACTTTGTCCTTACTTTAAATGCTGCTAGACTTGAGTCATATCTTAAAGGTGCATTTGATAAGTACTCTAAGTATTATAATTCAGATAATTACTTAATGTTTGAATTAGAATCTATTGCTTATCATGGTATATGGACTGCTAAGAAGAAATATGTACAGGAAATGGCATGGTCTGATGGTAAAATCTATGAACCTCTTCAAAAAATTAAGGCTACTGGTTTAGAAATGATTCAAGCTAGTACACCTGCTTTTTGTAGAAGTATTCTTAGCGATATTGTTAAATGGATGTTTAAAACTGGTAACGGTTTTAAAATTTCAGATTTAGCTAAAGAATTGTCAGCAATTAAAAAGCAATTTATGATTTCTGATATAGATGATATTTCAAAAAATACTTCTATTGGAGATTATGAAAAGTTTATAACTAATGACATGGAATACTTAAAGATAGAAGCACATTGTCCTGCTCACGTTAAAGGAGCAGGAGTACATAACCACTTATTAAATAAAAATCCAGCTCTTAGAAATACTTATGATCTTCTTAGATCTGGTGATAAAGTTAAGTGGTATTATACAACTCATGAGAAATTCGATAAATTCTCTTATTTAAGAGGTGAATATCCTAGAGAATTTGCTCTTCCAATTGATTACGATACTCAGTTTGAGAAGACTCTTTTAGGACCAGTAAATAATATAATCGAATCTATGTCTTATAAACCTTTAACTGCTAGCTTACATACAGCTAAAAAATTATTTTAAAACAAATTATAAATTATGGCAAAAACTAAAACAACGTCTATAGCAGATATTTACACCAGTCTTAACAAGATTAATCCGTTAAGTAGCATGGATTTATGTAATTCTGATATTGGTAAAGTTCAATACTATATCGATATGGGTAACTGGATATTAAATGCTGCAGTATCTGGATCTATTTTGAAAGGTATAGCAAATAATAAAATCTATCAGTTTGCTGGTGAATCTGGTGCAGGTAAGACATTTATATGTCTTAATGCTATCAAGAATGCTCAAGCAGATGGAAGTACTATTATTTACATCGATACTGAATCAGCAGTAGATTTTGATATTCTTGAGAATTTTGGAATTGACACTTCTCCAAGAGAAGATGGAGCATTTATCTACATGCCAGTTGGTGAAATTGGTAAACTTAAAAGTACATTAACTACTTTAGTTAAAGACTTAAAGGAAACTAAGATCAATGGAGGAGAAGTACCTAGATTACTTGTTATTCTTGATTCTATTGGTATGATTGCTTCTGATAAAGAAGTAGAAGATGCAATTTCAGAAAACAATAAAGCAGATTTCACAAGAGCTAAAGGTATTAGATCTTTATTCAGAAACATTACTTTAGATTTAGGTCTTATTGGTGTACCAATGATTTATACTAACCACGTTGGTGTAAATATAGGTGGATATGGAGATCCTGTTACTATTGGAGGTGGAGAAGGTAATAAGTATTCTGCTTCTGTTACTTTATGTTTACGTAAGTCAAAACTTGCTGAAGATAAAGATGACAAAAAGAAACAAACTGGTATAGTAGTAAAAGGTAAAACTCTTAAAAATAGATTTGCTCAACCTGTGCCAGTAGAAGTACATATCTCGTTCAAGAAACCTTTTAATAGATATGTAGGAGTTCATCCTTATATTTCATGGGAAAATGTTGGAATAGGTAAAGGTAGCATTTTAACTGAGAAACAGTTCGAGAAATTGAAAGGCGCTGAAGCTGCTAAATGTAAACCTTTTACTCCAGATAATTCTGATGAAATCTTATATTACTCTCCTAAAGAAACTGCTCTTAACTTTGTTATCGAGCACTTAGGTGAAACTGTAAGAAAGAATGAACTATTTACTGCAAGAGTAATGGAACCAATTAAAGATAGATTTGAAGCTATCATTTCTAAAGAGTTCGCATTCGGATCAGAAGGTCTTGATGATGAAATGGATGAAATGATGGATGATTTATCTGATGATGTAAGAGAAGATGCTGAATAGCATCTTCTTTTTTAAAACATACTCTTCATATAATTACTTAAATATAAAACATAAATGATAAACACTGGTGAATTCGAGAAAATATTTTTACTTTTCGTTTTAGAAAATCCTAACTATTTGACAAGTGTCCAAAAAGGATTCTTTGAAATGAAAGAGATTGATGTACTAGCAAGAATTACTAAAGCTTACTGGACTAAATTTAAACAGACTCCTACAAAGGAGCAGCTTTGGATGTTAGTCAAGTCTAAAGATTTAGATTTAGATGAAAGTCTGTATAATAAAATCTTTGAAAATCCTCTTAGTAAATATGATATAGACTGGGTTAGAAAAACAGCAGAATCTTGGATTTTATGGAAAAACTTAGATGAAAGTTTAACTGATACTATAGAATATGTTCAAACTCAGCAAGTAAATCCTGAAAATGTTCATGAGATTATTCATAAAGTAAAGGATATCATTAACAATAAAAATAGCATAACTTTTAATAATGATTTAGGATTAAGCTTTTATAATGCTAGTGATCATAAATTAGATGTACTCTCTACAATAAGTACTAATTACAAATTCATGGATAAACTTATCGGTGGGTATAGTAAAAGAACTTTAAATGTATATGTTGCTCCACCTAACACTGGTAAATCATTGTTCATGTGTCATGATGCTGCTGAATATATTAAAAAGGGTAAGAATGTAATTTATATTACTTTAGAAATGTCAGGACAGAAGATTCTTAAGAGAGTTGGAGCAAATGTTCTTGGTATTTCAATGGATGAATATGAAGAAAAAAGTAGAAAGCCTGAATTTATCGAGAAAAAGATTAAAGAGTTTAAAAATAGACATTTATTCGATCCAGGTGAATTAAGAGTTCAAGAATTTCCTACTTCTACTGGTACTGTCGATGATATAGAAAACTACTTAAAGAACGTAGAAGAAACTACTGGTACCAAATTTGATGTTGTCATTATTGACTATATTAACATTTTAAGAGACATTAGAAATCCTAACACTGAGCAGACATATATTAAAATTAAGAATATTGCTGAAGATTTAAGAGCTTTTGCTCAAAGAGCTAATATTGTTCTTATATCTGCTACTCAAACGAATAGAGGTGGATTTGATGCATCTGAAGTTACTATGGCAAATATTGCTGAATCTGCTGGTTTAGCACATACTGCTGATAATATATTAGCAATCATACAAACAGCAGAAATGAATTTAGAAAAGGAATATTGGTTAAAGTTACTTAAAGTAAGAGATGGAGCAGGTAAACATACTAAATGTATGTTCACTATTGACTATAATTACATGGTATTATCCGAGACTGATATTATGATAGAAGATAATTAAAACATAAAAATATGGAAAAATTGATATTAGTATTTTATATTAACGTTGCTGGTAAATCAACAATTAGAGCAAAAGAAACTATAGCAAGCTTTACGAATAATTACTCTGGTAAAATACCTGGAGCTATAGAGTATTTTATACCATTAGGTGAAGCAGATAAGGGTAGCACTAGATTAGAAGTAATTAACCCAGCAAACATTAATATATCAGAAATGCAAGATAAAGTTAATGAAATAATTCATTATATAAATACTCAAACAGATAAAGATAATGGATAAGTCATACTATAACGAAAATCGCTATCATGACGCTGATGTTACTCAAAATGATATAAAGCTAGAAATAGATACTTCTTCACCAGTTTACGCTAATTACGAACAAGATTACGTAGAAAAACTGGAGAGTATTAAATTGCTAGAAGAATACATTTCAAAAGACAGCGTCGTTAAAGCAATAGTAGATAAAATACCTACTACAGATATTAAGAAAAAGGTAAATCTTACTATAGAAGAAACTAATAAATTTTATAGTTTCTGTAAAATTAGACTAGAAGATAAGTTTACTAACATTCAGATATTTGATATTAGTACTAGCTACTTAAGCGTCGAGCCTAAAGATTTTTATGCTAAACTTAGCATAAAATTTAAAGAACTTCTTCTTGAAGAATTAGAAGAAAGTGGACATTATAAATCAAAAGCATTATTTTAATATGTCAAAAGTATTTTGATTAAACAAAGAAAGGAACTATTATAGAACTGCAAATTCTAAGTTCCTTTCTTTAAAAATAATTAACTTAATGTATTTAATCTCACGAGAATGGACTTCTGACACTCCATATTATTTCTACAAAACAACAAATCTTATTAGCAATAAATTCTACTACGGTAGTGGAACGGATAAAGAAAACTACTTGGGTTCTGGCACCGCATTTAACAATGCTATTAGAAAATATGGTAAAGAAAATTTCAAAATAGAAAAATTGAGATTCTTTGAAACAAGAAAAGATGCTTACCACTATGAAGATAGATTTTTAAATCTATTTGACCTTAAAAATATAAAAGAATCTTATAATTTGAAAAATAGTGCATTAGGTATTGATTCAGGAACTACGACATACAAAGACTGTAGTGGTAGATTTTATAACTCAACAAAGAAGAATGCTAAAGAAAAAGGATTAGTTCATGGTTATACAAATTTGGTTACAGCAAAAGACAAAAAAGACAAAACCTTGTGTGTTACTAAAACCGAATTTGATAATAGAAATGATTTGGTTGGATGCAATTCTGAATTAGTTACGGTTAAAGACAATAACGGCAATACTTCAATGGTTAGTATAAATGACATTCGATATTTAAGTAGTGAATTGGTAAGTTATCAAAAGAATATGGTAATAGTTCAAGATGAAAATGGAATAAGAAGTAATGTCAATATAAATGACAAACGATATTTAAGTGGTGAATTAGTTGCATATAGTAAAAATAAAGTTACAGTTAAAGATAATAATGGTAATACTATGAGAGTTGCTACTAATGACCCGAGATATTTAAACGGAGAACTAACATACCACTTAGCAGATACCATATTAGTTAAAGACAAAAAAGGAAACAAATTTCATATCAGTCCAGATGATACTCGATATATAATTGGTGAATTATTCGGACACACTAAAGGTGATTGGGTCTGGAATAATAGAATACAAATAAACAATATGATAAAAATAGCGAAAGAGTGGAAAGATTTTTATAGTTTAGTAAAATTATCTGAACTAAAATCACATTTAATAAGTAACAATATTAAATTTGAAAAATTATGAGCAAGGTTTTCGTGTGGTCTGACACTCATTTAGGAGCAAGAAGTAACAATAATGAGTGGGTCGATATTATCGAATCCGCTCATTTTGACTTTATAATTCCTACAATTGAGAAGAATTGGAAGAAGGGTGATATAATCATTCATTGCGGAGATGTTTTCGATAATAGACAAAGCATAAATCTTAAAGTACTTCATCTTGGTATAAAGATATATGAAAGACTTGCAAAGTTAGGTGAAATTCATATAATTGCTGGTAATCATGACATCTATAAAAAAGATAGTACTGAAATTACTAGTTTAGATGCATTAAAATGGATTCCAAATATTCATATATGGAAAACTCCTGGTTGTATAGAAAGAGGAGATAAGAAATTATTCTTAATGCCTTGGAGAACAAATACTAAAGAAGAATCAGAAACTCTTATTGACTTCCAAAAACAATTTAAGCCAGATTATGCATTTATGCATGGGACTTTTTCTAATACTCAATATAATAAGTATGTAAAGATTGGAAACGAAGACGGTGGAAGTACAAAGTCAACTGCTGGTTATAAGAGAGTATACTCTGGTCATATACACTGGGCACAGCACATAAATAACATCAATATAATCGGATCTCCTTATGAAATAACTAGAGGGGATTCAGATAATACGAAAGGTATGTACTGTTTAGACTTAGAATCAGGTGAAGAAACATTCTACGAGAACACTGTTTCACCTAAACATCTTAAGTTTAAAATGGAAGAATTTGATAAAGAAGTATTTAAGAAGATTGAAGAAGTAGCACCTAATAACTTTATAGATGTTATAGTTGCTAACTCAGCATTATCTTCACATGCTTCTAAATTTAAGAAAGCTTTAGATAAACTTAAATGCATTGCTAGAAACTTAGAAGTACAACAATATGAAGATAGCATATTAGACGAAGATGAAGAAGTAAATGAAAATGCTAATCTAGATCATGAAGAATTAATTCAAAATGAAATAGAAAAGAGACTACCTGAAGAATCAAGAAAAAAAGCAATTAAAATTATTGATGACATAATTAAAGAAGTATCATGATGGAAGAACTTATAAAAGAAATGTTTCCAAAGACGACAGAAGCACAAAGAGAAATGTTAACTACATATGCTGAAATGCATGCAGAGTTTGACATCAGTCTAGATTTAGATATGGATGTTAAAGTAGATTCATCTTTACCACAATGCTTAATGATTTTAAATGACTTATTCACAGAATTTCCAGAGCTTGAGATATCTAAGAATAAATTTAAAGGTCATGAAGATAAAACAATAAGCGCATCTGTGACTCATGATATAATTTCAAGTCTTTTGGAAATTTTGCCAGAAGATATAGTAATGGACCAAATTAATAGCATGGTGAAGACTATGATATTTGAAGAGCTTAAAAAGCAACTTACTGGATCAGATGAAAAACGATTAGGCTATGGTAAGAAACCTCTTATATTAAGAGCTGAGATGATAGCAGAAAAAACAATGCCGCCTCGTCTTAACATAATAACACAATTTAGCATAAAATGAGAATATTAGAACTAGAATTTAGAAACTTTAATTCTTACGGGAACGGTTTACAGAAATTAGATCTTAGAGATCCTAATTTCTATCTACTATATGGTAATTCTGGAGTAGGCAAGTCAACTATAAGAGAAGTTATAGGCTATTTACTTTATGGTAAAGTAGATGGTAAAAATATAGGAGATCTTCCTAATAGAACTAATAAAAAAGATCTATTTGGAAGAATTTTAGTAGAAACTAACGGGAGTAAGATAGAAATATGTAGAGGTATGAAACCTAACATTTTTACTGTAGTTATTGACGGTGAACCTGAAGATACTGCTGGTAAAAGAAATGTTCAAGATATATTAGAATTAGAATATTTTAAAATACCTCAAAGTACTTATAATAATGTAGTTACTATTTCTATTGATAAGTTTAAGTCATTTTTAAATATGAGCCCTGGTGATAAAAGAAAAATTATCGACCAGATATTTAGTTTCATAGTCTTTAATAAAGTATATGAAAAACTTAATAGAAAAGTACTAGACTATAATTCAGATTTAAAGAATATCAATGGTAAAATTAATGTTCTTACTGAAAGTAAAGAAGATATTCTTAAAAAGATAGAGAACATTAATAACACTAATAAAGATAAAATTAATGAAACTCTTAAAGAATTAACTCCTAAAATACAAGATCTACAACAAAAATCTAAGAAATTTGAAGAAGCTTTAAATAAGATTAAAGAAAAGCAAGATCTTATTGATTCTAAGCAGAGAACAGTTAATAGTGATGCTATCAGAATAGGACATGATGTAAGAACTCTTAATTCTAAGATAAGTCTTTACACAAATGACCAATGTCCCGAATGCTCTGGAGATCTGAAAGATGACTTTCATCAAAATAGAAAAATTGAACTTGAAAAAGAATTAGAAGATATTATTTTACTTAAAAAAGAAAAAGAAGCAGACTTATTGAAATTACAGACTGCTGGAAAACAAGTACTAGATAAGAAAAGACAAGTAACTGAATCTCTTGCTAAAATAAAGCATAATTTGATGCAATTAGCATCTGAATATAAATTAACAAAAGCAAACGGAGATAAGAAACCTGATGAGTTTAATGATATTTTAGAAAATACTGTAGCTAAACTTGATGAATTACTTGTGAATTTAGATGAAATGAGTAAAGAAGAATTCTTGTACTCTGAAATATCTAAAATATTTGCTGAAGATGGAGTTAAGAAACAAATTCTTAAGTCTGTGCTTCCTGGACTTAATAAGTCTATAAATGAATTTACTAAGAAATTACATTTCCCTTATAAAATAGAAATAGATGATAAGTTTAATTCTATTTTAACTAGTGTAGGAGAACCTATTTCAGTAAAGACTTTAAGCACAGGTGAACATAAGAAAGCAGATTTTGCAGTTCTTATAGCAATTATTAAAATAATGAAAAGAAATTTCCCTGGTATTAATATGCTATTTTTAGATGAATTACTTGGGAATATTGATGGTCATGGAATTTATGAATTACTTTCTTTAACTAGAAAAATAGTTGATGAATTAGAAATGAATGTATTTGTAATTAATCACTCGGAATTACCATCTGAGATATTTGATTATAAGATAGAAGTCATTAAGAAATCTGGCTTCAGTGAAATGCATATAGAAAAGACATAATCTTAGACTATTAAATACTTAAAGAACTAAATTAGAATGACAGATATAAGTCACCAGTTTAATACATTTCAAAATAAAGATGATGTTCTCATCAGAAATATTTTAGTAGGTACTTTACATGCTTTCAAAGATAAATTATATTGGTATAATGTAGTTAACTCAGAGAAAACTAAAGTAGAAGTACCTGTTTACTTTACTGTAGCTGGTTCTGAAAGATTCTTAAGTGATATTTTCTTAAACGAGTATAAATTAGATAAAGAAGGTCAGCACACAGAAGGTCCTTATAATAAGTGGCCTAGAGCTCATGTATCTATGGAAAACTTTTCTATACAAGAAGAATATTTAACTAATAAGTTCACAAGAGCAAATTTCTTAAAGCAGACAGAAGACGGAGAAGTTCTTCAATATAATGCTGAATTCCAGAATATGCCACTTAAAATTGATATGCAAGTGACAATATTCGTAGATTCTATAGTAGATATTTTTAAATGTATGCAAGCAGCTATGCAAAATATGTATAAAAATGTCTATTATTATGTTGACACTTTTAATATTAAAGTACCATGTCATTTCTTTATACCAGATACTATTAATAAAGAAAGACCAATGAATTTCTCATTTACAGATAAAAAAGAAATTAAAGTTACATTTGATATAGAAGTACATGCAGATTATCCGTTATTTAAAGAAGAAACTGAATTCTTTGCTGGAACTAAGATGAACTCAATTATATACACTGTAAGAACTGTTAATTCTCCTAGCCCTGCTACAAGAGAAAATCCAGCTGATGCTAAAGACAGCAGAGGTACTGAATATGAAGTTACAAAAGATATATGGCCTACGGGAAATAATGAAGGTAACTTTTATCCAAATGGAGAGTCTTAATAAATATAAAAAATAAAAGATTTGAAGATGAAAATCAACATCAAAGAAAAATTTGAATTAATCGAAAAGTTAGAAAAGCTTTCAGAAGCGATTACAGATCATGCAGAAGCTAGCAATATTTGTGCTAGAGCACTTCACGAATTTAAGAAAGGTATTAATCCTGGATTATTTTCGTCTTTTGTAAACACTCTTAACGCATATAGCTGGATAAATGAAGTAGATACATTCATTAAGGAATATTCTAAATTTGTTAATGAAAACAGATTAGGATTAAAATTAGAAGCGATATTAGGTTCATTAGAAGCTAGTAACCATAAAGCAACTTATGAAGCTGCTATTACATCGCTTAGCGAAATCGTTCCTATGAACGAAGCTGATATTAAAAAAGAATTACATAAGCTTAAGAGTTTCTCTTATATTCCTGTACTAAGATCTTTCTTAGAAGGATATGAAAAGCAAGCTTTTGCAGTAACTAAAACTTTTAAAGCTGAAGTTGAGAAATCTCATATTTCTCCAGTTCAAATTACTGAGTCTGGTTACGCATTCCACTTAAATGGCAAAGTTTATGAAGTAGATGCAAAAATTACTAAAATCGAAGAATTTAAAGGTGCTATTTCAAGCGAATTTAATTACGCAATGAAAGCTCTTTCAATATTCAAAGTAGAAGAAGGTAATACTTTTATTCTTGAAACTAGAAACGGTTTTATTAAAATTGTTGCTGAAGAAGAAGGAAATAAATTCTTCATTGGTGAAAATGAATTTGTTGGTAAAGAATCAATTAAAACTGCATTAAACACTACAAGAGTAGTAGATTATTTTGATACTAAAACGAAAGCAGTTATTGACTTCATGTATGAGAATGCTGGAAAATATGCTACTATCGAAATCGTTAAGAATATTAAAGCTGTTACTGAAGGTGCTCTTTTATCATTCATTAAACTATCAAATAATAAAGTATTCTTAAATAAAGTTAATAAATTCGAGAAAAAGAATGAAATGATTGAAGTAACTGGAGACAATTACGATGAAATTGCTGAATCTTTTGCTAAAGAATTAAAACTTGATATTGCACCAGTTCTTGAAAGCATTAAGGTTAACTTAAAGTCTATTGAATTTGCAAAGAAAGTAAAAGAAATGGAAGTTTCTTCTATTCTTGAAGATTCTCAAATTCTTTTCACTCAAATTAAAGAAGCTAAAGAATTTTATGCTACTTTAAATGAAGGAGAAAAATCTGATTGTGCTGAAACTGTAATAGCATTAGATAAAATTACTGCTTTAGTTGAATCTGAGAAGATTAAATTTTTACTAGAGTCAATTGCTAAATTTAAAGCAGAAGAAGTTGAAGGGAAAGAAGAAATTCTTGAACTATTAAAGACTGAACTTGCTGAAGCAATAAATGTAACATATAAAGTTGGAGATAATGTTTTAGTTAAAGATGTAATAAGTAAAGGAGTAGATAAAGTTGGTATAATTAAAGAAATACCTAAATCATCAGATCAATATAATATAGAATTCGATGGTGAAATATATGGTATAATGCCAAATAGAATAATCAAAAAAGTATAATTACTAAATTATTATAATTAAAAGGATAGCATTGCTGCTATCCTTTTTTTAGTGTTAAACATTTTGCTTAAAAATCTCATTTAATAAATAATAAAACTGTAATATAAAAATATAAATATGTCAAGAACTAAAAACTATGTGAATAATGTAGATTTACTTGAAGAGCTTTATGTCTCAATTGAAAGAGATGAATTAACTAGAACATGTTTAGACATGTTAATGAAACTAGCTCAAAGAACTCAACGTAAACTATATTACTCATGTGAAGATGATAAGCAACAATGCTTATCGGAAGCTTATTTAGACATTGCTAAAAGATGGAAAAGATTTGACCCATTTAAAGTAAGATCTACTGGATTCGAGCTCATGGAAGTCGGTCAAACTCTTAAATTCTACTTAGATCCTAAAGATAGAAGCACTTTAATTAAATGTGAAGTAATAGAAGAACCTGAACTATGTGCAGCTAAAGGAGATTTAGTAACTTATCTTAAGTTATCAGAAATTAACTTAAATCTTGAAGATACTAAAGAAGGCCATGCAAAGGCAAACCCTCATTTATATAGTGCTGGCCCATATAGGGGACCTAAGATCCCTTCAATTACTGAGGTGTTGAACGATAAATTTGTGAATGAAGGTGGGTCGTATGACGGGATGAATAGCAAAGTAAAAGTTAAATATAAAGTAAACGGTACTTCAAAGTCTGATCCAACAAGATATGAAGAAATTACTATAATTAAAGCTAATGCAGTTGTTAAAGAACCTAATCCGTTCTCATATTTTACATCTATATGCATAAATGGATATGCAAAAGGATATAAAGAATTAAGACCTAAAAAAGATAAAGGTCGATTCATATCGTTAGATGCTGGTTTCAACAATAGTGATGGAACAGATCTATTCAATATGTAAAAAATAATTTACTTAGGTTGTCTATAAAGAATTTAAAACCTAGAAAAAATGCACCAACTAAACAGGGCTACTTTCCAATTAATGAATGTAAGAAATACTTCGGAAAGGGCCCTGTTATTTATAGAAGCTCATGGGAATACAAATTTTGTATCTGGGCTGAACGAAATTCAAGTGTAAAAATGTGGTCATCAGAACCAGTAGCAATTACCTACTTTAATCCTTATACTCATAAATATTCTAAATACTATCCAGATTTTTTAGTTGAACTAACTGATGGAAAAGTTATTCTAATAGAAGTCAAACCTAGAAAGCATATAGTTAAACCTGAAAAGCCTAAACGTAAGACAAAAAAGGCTATAGCAAGTTACATATATACTCTAGAACAATACACAAAAAATATGGCTAAGTTTCAAGCAGCAGTCAAATATTGTGAAGGCAAGAAATGGGTCTTTCGTATTGCTGATGAAAGTTGGTTTAAAAATGTATGACACTATTATCAGACATAAGTTTAATTTATAGAAGAGATGGTCTAAGAAAAGCAAATAAAGATGCATTTGCTTGGTATAGAGCAGCTAGAGATAGCACAGATGATTTAAGTGTAGCAAAAATGCCACAACAGAAAGGCTATCTCGAGCCAGGTAAAATACATATTTTCACTTATAATCCAAAAGGTAAAGGAGTTTTAGACTACTATGATAAAAAACCAGTAGTTATAAGTTTAGGAAGAGTAAAAGAAGATAATTGGAATTACTATGATCTAGGATTAAATTTAAACTTTATTCCAGATCCATATAAGTGGTACATATTAAATGCTATAAGAGAAATATACAGAGATTTCTATTATGGACAAATGAATGGAAGAAATTCTGGAAATGCTCTTCTTCAAGCAAGGATTAAATATAAATATGGAGTACTAAAACAATTACTTAAAAAGTATGGTTTTTCTTTTGCTATCAGGAAATATATTCCAAGTAGAAAAAGTAGAGTATATGTTACATCTTATGAAAGTTGGATAAACATAGCATTTCTATCAATTGAAAACTTCGAAGGGATTAATTACGACGACATGATTAAAAAATATAAAGCATCTAAATTATAAGATATGGCAAGCATATATAAAAACATAAAAACTATTAAGGGTGGAGGAAGTTCATTTAACTCACCATCTCTTAGAACCTTAGCAGGTAGAGGTTTTGACTACAAAGATTCAGTAATATTAAATTCTGAAGCTATTGGTAGTTTAGAAAATGAGCTAGGATGGCAACAAAACAACGCTCTATTAAGATATGGCCAAGATAATGTAGAATTAAACGATCTTTACAACTTTGCTGCTGCTGATATTTATAGTAAAAAGAATATTCCATTCTTTGACCAAGATTATCATGTTAAAAGAGATCAACTTAGAAAGTATAGTTTACAAGATGAGATTGAACAGATTTTAGATATTTTAGTAGATGAACTTATCGTTTATGATACTAAAAAGTATTTCGCAAGTATTAAATGGGAAGAAGATTTAAACATTAAAAAGACCGAAAGGGCGCTTATTAGAGAGACATTAGCATCTAACTTTAAAAAGATGTATAGAATGTTTGGGTTTAAAAATGAAAATACTGCATGGCATTACGGAAAGAAATATTCAGTAGATGGATATCTATCATTTGAGATCATCTGGGATAAATCTAAGAAAAACATTATAGGATTTAAAGAATTAGATCCAGTATCTCTTACTCCTAAAGTATTTAAAGATGGTACAAGAGGTTGGGTTCAATATGACAACGACCCTATAAAATCAAGAGAATTAAATGATTCTCAAATAATTTTCATATCGTATTCTGCTATTAATAACGAAGGAAGAGTATCTTATTGTGAAAGATTAGTAAGATCTTTTAACTTATTAAGAATTATGGAACAATCTAGAATTATCTGGTCTGTTGTAAACTCTTCATATAAAACTAAGTTTATTATTCCAGTAGCAGGTAAATCTAAAAATATTGCTAAGCAGACAGTTGCTAACTTAATGCAAGCATATAGAGAAAATATTAACTTTGATACAGAATCTGGTGAATTAGAAGTAAATGGTAAACCAATGCTTCCGTTCAATAAAGAATACTGGGTTCCTGAAGGAGATAGTGGTACTCCACAAATTGAAACTATAGGCGGAGAAGGACCGGATTTATCTGATACTGCTCAATTAGAATACTTTAGAGATAAATTAATTTCTGTTTCTAAGTTACCTAAGAATAGATTTATGAAAGATGAATCACCTACTTTTGAATCATCTCCAGAAGGATATACAAGAGAAGAAATCTATTTTGAAAGATTCTTAAGCAGAATAAGAGCACAGTTCCAAGAAATTTTAGTTAAACCTACTTTACTCCAAACAAAAATGGATATAGAAGCTTTAAAAGATGATGAAAGATTTGATGGAGATGTATATTTAGAATGGTCTAAGTATGATGTATTTGAAGAAATAAAAGAAATGGAAATGTTCCAGAAAAGAATTAATGTTATATCATCAGCTAAGGACTCTCTTATTGATTACGATGAAGAAGGTAATGAAGTTCGTTACTTCTCTAATGAATTTTTAGTTAAGAAATACTTAAAAATGACTGAAGATGAAATAAAACTTAATGAATCCTTAAAGAAAAAAGAGGATGATGAAATAAATAACTCATCAGGAGCAACTGGAGATGAAACCGAAGTTGATTTAGATTTAGGCTTTTAGCATTAAGGACTGATTAAATAAATAAAATAAAATAAAATTCTAATATGAAAGATTTATTATTAGTAGAAAAATCGCAAGTAATGATTGAAAGTACTCAATCAGATCCTTATGTTCTTGAGGGTATTTTTACTGAATTAGCTACAGAAAATAGAAATGGTAGAGTTTATACCAAAGATGGTTTTTTACCTCACATGGAAACACTATCAAAAATTATCGACCAGAAAAAATGTTTAGGTGAATTAGATCATCCTAAAGTATTTGAAACTAGTCTAAAGAACGCTTCTCATATGATTGAGAAAATCTGGTTTAATGAATCAGATAATAAAGTATACGGAAGAATTAAACTTCTAGATACAACTGCAGGTAAAGAAGCAAAAGCATTAGTAGATGCTGGAATTCCTTTACATATCTCATCAAGAGCTGCTGGAACTGTTGCTGAAAATAAAACAGTAAAAATTCATAAATTATTTACTTATGATTTAGTAGCAGACCCTGGATTTGAGAACGCTCAACTTCATACTGTTAATGAATCTTATGGATTTGCTAATGATGAAACTTCTAACTTCTTTATTTACGAAGTTAACGAATCTAAATCTGAATCAACTGCTGCACCAGTAACATTTGAT
>Ga0307983_1000512_pt1 | contig 19619 bp, 17 predicted proteins | sample OrgLakmetagen991_FD_201845 | JGI IMG/M metagenome (GOLD analysis project Ga0307983, IMG submission 201845) | Saline water microbial communities from Organic Lake, Antarctica - #991 | ecosystem: Environmental > Aquatic > Non-marine Saline and Alkaline > Saline | place: Antarctica: Organic Lake...
GTTGTGAACGGAGCAGTGCGCCCACCGCAGCGCCAAAAATTCCCAACACCACACCGGACACCACTGCAGCGATCGCGGTGTTTGGGAAAACCTCGGGTGAGGGAGACGCTGCCTCCGGGTAGCCGAGTAGCGCCAGGTAGCCTGCCGCCACTCCAACACCGGTGGCGAGCACCTGAACACTGAGCCCGGCAACGCCCGCAACAACCAATTTTGCCGCCAGGACACGACCTCTGCGCGGATGGGCAACAAATGTTGCCACCGCGGTGCCGTGACGGAACTCGCCGGCAACGACAAGAACACCAATGATTACCGAAAAGATATAGCCAGAAATAGCGTTGGCATACACAGAGTCAACGACGTTAGTGTCGGCGAGCGTGCCAAGCCCGAGCCCCGCCGCGGTTTGGTCAATAATCAGCGGTGTTACCGCTGTGCCAAGGGTGGAAAACAGTATTGCGGCGACCAGCAACCACCACATAGTGCGCTGATAGACCAGTTTGAGCAGCTCGGCTCTGAGAATTCTCATTCCTTTTCGCCTCCGGTAAGGCGCAAGAAAGCCTCCTCGAGGCTGTCCCCCTGGGTGACCTCGTCAAGGGTGCCGGAGGTGACAAGTTTGCCTTTGGTGATGATGATCACATCGTCCACGATGCCCTCGAGCTGCGCCAACTGGTGGGAGGAGACTAAGACAGTGGTTCCCGCGGCGGATTCCCGGGAAATAAAACGGCGAAGCCAGGCTATGCCCGCCGGGTCCAACCCGTTTCCGGGTTCATCCAGAATGAGGACCTCAGGTTTCCCCAGGATTGCCGCGGCCAAAGAAAGCCGCTGCGTCATTCCCAGGGAAAAACCTTTGACCCGTGTGTCTCCCGCATCGGTGAGCTCTACTTCTCCCAGCACCTCGTCGATGCGGGACCTAGCGATACCACCCATCGTGGCCATCACGCGGAGGTTTTGCACTGCGGTGAGGCCCGGGTGGAAGCCTCTCGAGTCCAACACCACCCCCACTCTCTGCAGGGGATGCTCCAGCAAGTGGTATCGCTTGCCCAAGATTCGGGTGCGCCCCTTTGTCGGGGTTGCCAACCCCACCAGGCAGCGCAGTGCCGTGGATTTTCCTGCACCGTTGGGGCCCAAAAAACCGGTGACCCGAGCGGAGCGCACCTCGGCAGAAAAATTATCGACCGCCACCGTGGCGCCATATTTTTTCGTCAGACCACGAAAAACAATGGCGACCATGGGGATTACCTCCATCCGGTGGGCTGGAGCCTAATCGCTGGTGTTCTTTGTGCGTGCGCGGAGCCTGCGAACCACCAGGGCGATGACACTCACCACCGCAACAAGTCCGAGCCAGGGCAGCAGGATTCCCGCCCAGACAATCGTGCCGGCAAAGAAGGCCAGAATGCTCTGCCAGCCTTGGGCTAGCCCGTCAACGAAACCATCGGGGTTTCGTGGCAGCGCATCAGCGGGCGTCTGAAAGTTCACCATTACGGTGGCGAAGAGTGTTTGGTCGCTCAAATACTCCCGCTGTGAAGTGAGCGAATAGAGTTCTGCTTGGCGCTCAGACAGCGCACTTTCGATAGCGACAATATCTGCGGTGGTTTCGGCCTCGGTGAGCAAGGTGGCAAGGCGCTCCTGTGCTGCGCTCAGCACCTCAATGCGTGCGTCGAGATCCACTTTTTGCAGGGCAACATCAAAGCTGTTGATCGATGATTCTTGAATGTCGCCGACTGCACTGATTTTCTTGATGGTGGACTCGAGAGCGTCTGCCGGAATACGAAGCTCCAAGGAGGCGCTCGGGGAACCAAAGTCGGTGGGGGAATAGTCAAAACGAGACGACACTCGACCGCCCGCTTCACTCACAATAGCCACAACCTCATCGGCGCTCTCTTCGGGCGAGTCCACCACCAGTGAGACATACCCGGTCGTGATCACATCGGGTTCCTGCGCTCGAGTGTTGTTATCCATTGACGACTCGGTGGACAGTTCCCCAGAGTCTTCAGCAAACCCCATTTCGGAGGGGGCCGATACCAGCATTTCTTCGGTGGAATAGCTGGCGTCACCCCCGCTAGAACACCCAGTGAGGGTGAGGGAAAGGAGGGCAGCGCCAGCAAGACTGCGAAAAAGGATGCTCATGGCCCCACCCTAGACCGGTGAGGGGCACGGTGGGCTTTTAATGCCCCTGGTCGATAGTCCTCTTATGCGGCACTCGATAAATCCAGGTCGCCAAAGACGTCCTGATTTTTCACAAACGCCAACTGCGCTTCAACAATCACGGCATCGTGCTGCGCCTGGGACAGCTCCACAGCATCCAGTGCCGCACGGTACTCATTCTTGAAGCGCACCACATTGTCTATTCCTTCAAAGCGATAGAAGGAGAGCTGTTCGGCGCTCGCGCCGTAGTGGCGGGCTACCAACGCAGCAATGCCTTGGCCACCTGAAAGGTCACCCATGTAGCGGGTGTAGTGGTGGGCAATCAGTCGAGGGTCGTGGCGACCCTCGATGCTGGTGACATGGGCGATGTAGCTTGTCATGGCGTTGGAGGGTTCCGTGGTGGTTTTCCACTCGGAGACACCCAAGTTCTCTAAATCTGAGGCAATTGCATCACCCCGGTTGAGGCGTGCATCCCACAGCGGTTCGGAACCGGGAAGGGGGTCGCCTTTTGTGCACTGCTGCTCCAGGGAGTCATAGAGCCAGGCCATGTTGACCAAATACCTGGTGTAGTCACCCAGGGTCAGGGATCCGCCCATGAGGCCCACGATGAAGGGGCTTGATTCAGCACTTTTGTGCTCCAAGCGGGTGGCTTCTCGAAGATGCCGGGAAAGAGGGAGGGAAACCAGCTGGGACACGGGCACTCCTTTGGGTCTCCGTGGCGACATTCGCCTGCGCACCCCTCACTTTATCTTGTGGCTTGGGGCCTAACAAGGCTTGGGAGAGGAATCTTCGTCACTTTCCGGGGATACTGGGGCTATGGGTTTTCGAGAGCGGTGGGAGGCATCGCGCGCGCCCCTGCTGCACATCGCCGTGGATGAGGGGGCGGGGCCACCCGTCATTCTTCTTCACGGCATTGCCTCCTCCTCCTCGGTGACGTTCATCCACGCCGTCCCTTTGCTTGTCCCACGCCATCGGGTGATTGCGATTGATCTTCTGGGATTCGGGAAATCTCCCAACCCTCCAGACTCCGGCTTCACCCTGGAAGAACATGTGCAGGCACTGGCTCGCACCATAAAATCGTTGCGCTTGAGGACCCCGGTAACCCTGGTGGGCCATTCGTTGGGCGCGCTGATTGGCACCCGCTATGCGGCAGAAAACCGTCGACTCGTCTCCCACCTCGTGTTAGTTGCACCGCCGGTCTATATGCCCGGTAACACGGTGATTGACCCGGTAGAGCGTATGCAAATGGATGCGTATCGGTGGCTCTATGACTACATGCGCTCCAACCGGTCTTTCACCACAGCCGGCGCGAGAGCGCTTTCGCTCCTTTCTCCCATCAAAAACTTGCTGGATGTTGATGAGTCAAACTGGCGGGCCTTCACTCTGTCGTTGGAAAAATGCATCGAATCCCAAACAACCGTGACCGACCTTGCTCAGGTGAAGGCTCCCATTGATCTGCTCTATGGAACGCGAGACCCATTCCTCGCCCCTTCAGGGCTGCGCGTGATTGAGCGCATGCGCGGGGTGTCGACCACCAGGGTGGAAGGCCAAGACCATGTGGTGCGCCCGCGGATGGCCGAGGAAATCATGCGGGTGGTCGACAATCCTTCACCGCCAACAGGTGTGGTCAACACCCTCACCGTCTGACCCCTGGCCTTGCGCTAGGCGTCTGCGAGAAAAAGCCGGATGGCCGCTATGGTCTCGGCTGGCTTGTCGCGGTGGATGCTGTGACCGGCCCCGGCAATCTGCTGGTAGTCCACCAGGGGGTTTGCGCCCTGTAGTGCGCGAACCTCGTCGCCGTGGAACATACTGCCCAAGGGGGCCTCACCGCCGAGAGCAAGAGTGGGAACCCGCAATGCCTGAGCATGCTCGGTCACATCCCACGGGTCGTTATCTTGCACTGCTCGCTCCAGGGCCCACAGCGTGGCCGCACGATGCGCGTCGACTTTGAGGGAAATATCTTGAGGGTGCCAGTGGGGGTGGGCGGCGGTGATCTCCTCCACACCGTCGTGCAGGTGGCCTTGGCGTTGGTTAGCCAACACCTGGTGGCGAAGGGCATCATCCAGTACGAGCGCCGGGTCAAGAAGCACGAGGCGCTTAGCCCATTCGGGATAAGCGGCGCTTGCCACCACAGCGCTTGCTGCACCAATGGAATGGCCGATCACCACATCCCATCCGAGCGTGGTCGAGGGTGGCACAGTCGCGGCCAAGTCGCTGGCGAAATCTGCAATGCGATAGGTGTGGGTGCGCGGTGCACTCCCGTGACCGCGCAAATCGACGGCCGTTGCGCACCAGCCATCGACGGCGAGTGCTTCCATCACCTGCCAGCAGGAGAGGGCGGAAGAGCCCAACCCGTGAACCATGAGCGCCCGCTTGGAGGAGGCAGGGTTCCCCCAGTGGCGGGCAGGAAGGGTGACGGGCATGGGCCAAGCCTAAAGGCTTTAGGGTTGCGGGAGAAAAATGCGGTGCGTGGTTCTGGCCAGCCAGCGGCTGCACGACAGTGACTAGGAGCCAGCGACTATGAGCCAGTGTCTATGAGCCAGTGACTACGAACCAACGGTCACGATGGGCAGTGGTCCGGTGGGAGGGGCCACAGAATCCAAATCAGGGTTGTTATAGGGGCGCAGTGCCCATCTGGCCACCAGCACAGCACCCGCGAGCAAGAGGATCGGAACGGCGAAAGCCATCGACACGTTGACGCCTTCGGCTAAGGCGCCCATGGAAATTTTTGCTCCGATGGATGCCACTTGGGAGACAAGAGTGAGGCTGCCCACCGCCTGCGTTGTGGTGACGCCCCGAAGCGCGCTCGCGGAGGAAATCATGGTGGGGCCAAGCGGCGCAACACCCAGGCCCGCAAACAACCACAGGGCACTCAGAATCACTATTGCCCACAGGGGGGAGTAGGGGGCGATGAGGTAGCCGAGGATAACTCCTAAGGCCATCGCGAGTGAGCCCATGGCTGCCCCGACGGTGGCGAGAGATTTCACGCTGAAGGCTCGAGCGAGTCGGGCGATGGCGAGTCTGCCAATAATCATGCCGGCCATAAACACGGCGAAGGGCAGAGACCGAAGCAGCAGATCCGCTCCGAGCTGACGAGCGAGGACAGCAGACCATTCAAAAATTGATATCTCTGCCACCGACGCGCACACCAAACCAAAGGCCAGCACCCACATCCGAAGGGGCAAGCGGAACATGGGTAGCCGGGTGGCGTGGTGGCGTTCCTCTCGATGCCCATCTTCCACAGGCGTCAAGAAATATCGATAGGCGAACACAAAAATCGCGGCAGTGATCAGCGCAATCGCAATGAGGTAGGCCTCCAGCGAGATGGCGGCGGTCGCCACCGATCCGGTGACCGCCGCGGCCACCGCGCCCATGCTCCATCCGGCATGCATGCCGGTGATGATGGGGGTGGGGAACTTTTTTTGGACCAGGACGGCCTGGGTGTTCACGCCGACGCCTGCGAGTGACACCCCGAAGTTGAACATCATGTTGAGAGCCATCCACAGGCCCGGTGATGTGGTGAAACCCAACGACATCAGAAATCCGCAGGAGATCAGCGCTGAGACAAGCACCACGCGGCCCACACCGAAGCGATTAATCACCAGCGGCGACACCGCAATCGACACGATGGCCCCCAGTGGTGCCACACCCAGGATGACACCCCACTCGGTGAAGGACACCCCTAAGCGGTCAATGTATTCGGGAACCCATGCCACGGAACACAACACCAGGTGGCCGAGCAGAAGGAAAGAGAAAAAAGTGGCCCGTCTGGCGTGGGCAAGTTTCTCTGGGGTAACGCTTGTCATGTCCTACCTCAGGTCGCGGGGCCACACGGGGGAATGTATCGCGCGCTCTCATCAAGGGTAACGGTGACGCCTCACTGCTCGCGATGGTGAGAGTACCCGCGACAACGCGGTGTTGGGGGCCAAAAGGGTCTAGATCAGTTTCTTTTCCATGAAGACGCTGAAAGTGTTCTCGACATACCGGGCAAAAGGTCCGATGAACTCATATCCCAGGCGCTGGTAGAGCGAAATGGATTCTGGTTGCCCCGTCCCTGTTTCTAGTTGGATGGCGCTGAGTTCCCAGGCGAGAGCGGTGGCCTCGATGGTGTCCATCAGTGCCGTTCCAATCCCTGCGCCCCGATTACCCGCATCCACAAAGAGCCTTTTGATTTCCCCGGTGTTGGACTCGAGATGGCGTAACAGTCCGACCATCCCCACCGCCTGGTCACCAAGGAATGCGCCAAGTAGCATTCCGTGCTCGCCCGTGAGGCTGGTCCCTGGCACAAAATGGTTGGCCTCTTGGGGATAAAAAGAGTCCAACAATGCTGTGGAGGCCTCGATCAGGTGTCCAACTTCTTCGGGGAGAGCCGGGCGAATAGTGAGTGCACCGAAAAGAGTGTCCATTTGCCCAATCTATGTCCTTGCTGAGGCTTCCTCGCAGAGGGCGTGCCGACGCGGTTTAGAGAGCTGCTTTGCCTTCCTGTCCGATATCTTCGCCATACATTTCCCACACTTCAGCATCCTGGGCAAGAAGATTGGTGAGACCCGCGCGAAGGGTGGCGACGCTCTGTGCGCCACTGTGTTGTTCCCAGAGTGCCCTGGTCGTCCACTTTTCGATGAAAAACACTTTTCCTCCCACTTCGGTGTGGAGGGCATAGAGTTCACACCCTTCCTCCTGGTGAACAACCGGGGTGATGTCTCTCAAGACTTCGAGAACCTCCTCGAGTTTTCCCGGAAGAGGCGTAAAGGCGGCAAGAACAATGCAGGGTTGGGTCATGGCCCCAGTCTAGGCCGGCGTGTTAACTGCCTAGACGGGATCATCCCGGTCTCGCAAAAAGCCCCACCGAAAGGAGGCGACGTCACCGCGCCACCACCACCACCCCCCGCAGCCCACTACAGCTCTTTGTGGGAGTGAAAGAGCAGAGGTTTTTTCTGGGCACTCTGTGTGGTGTGGAGATGGTTTAGCCACACCAAAAAAGCAATCAGCCCGACGAATACCCCGGTGACGACAATCACGTGGGCAATGACACCGACCCAGCCCGCTGGCTGGGTTGGGTCGAGAAAGTCGTAGGGGTACCAGTTGACGTAGGGTCCACGAATGAGGGTCACAAAAACCCACACCAGGGGATAGGACGCACCCACCCAGACGGTATTCCAGCCAATCCAGGGTCGGTTGCCTCGGATTAGCCAGTCGGCCATCAGATATATCGGGATGGCCACATGGGTTACCTCGTTGTGGAAACCGAAATCGTCGGGGCCCCGAAGCAGTGCGTTATACACAACGCCCACCACGAAGGCGTAGGCCACGAAGCTGGCGCGAACGCTTGCATAGACGACGGTGTCGTAGCGGGTGGTCAGGGCGAGGACGCCACCGGCGAGCAGAACAACAATATTCGAATAGCTGGTTTGGTTGGTCAGGTAGGCAAAATGTTTACCCGGCTCAAAGGTGCCCTCGGCTACCTGGCCTTGGAGAAGCACAATGTAGGCGGCGATGATGGTAAATCCCGCTACCAGATCCACAATTCCCCGGAGGCGCCTACTTGCGGGGATTGTCTGGGAACTCATCGTGCAAATATAGCCGGATTTTTTCGCATGAGAGGATTTGCTGGTGGTGTTTTCCCCTCGCCCGCGCACCCGACGGCCAGGGGCCGCGGCCAGTCGAAACCTTCAGAAAGGCCGGGGAGCGCCGTGGTATTTTTTGCTAAGCATCCGCGCCCTGTGCAACAGAAATGGACACCAGAGAGAATGACGCTCACACCCGCCCGTCTCAAGCTTGCCGCTGTGTTCGCTCTCGCCGCCTTTACTGTGGCTGGGTGTGCGCAAAGCGCTCCGGACGAGACCCCCTCCGCTGAGGCTCCAGCGGTGGAAGAGGCGCTCCCTGCCGAATCAGATGCGCCCGCAGACGTCACTTCACTGACCTTGGCGGCGGTGGCACAAAACGCGAGCGCAGAAAATTGCTGGGTTGCTATCGAGGGCCAGGTGTATGACCTCACTGAGTGGATAAACCAGCATCCTGGTGGAGCCGGCAACATCACCTCGCTGTGTGGCACCGATGGAACAAGTCGTTTTTCTAACCAGCACGGCGGATCCTCCAACCCAGAATCCACTCTGGAGCGCTACCTGCTGGGGCCACTGGTCGGCTAACCCTCATGAGTACCGGTGGGTCGCAAGGTATCTTCGATCTTTTTGGTGATTTACCCCTCCATCCTCTGATCAACCATGTCGCCATCGTGATGGTGCCCCTGGCTGCACTGTCGATGGCGCTGGTCATTCTTATTCCGCGGCTTCGTCGCCACTACCTGATTCCCGCCCTCTCCTTCACCCTGGTGGGTGCTGTGTCGGCGTGGATTGCGAGGCAATCGGGCCTTGCCCTGCAAGACCGGGTGGGCTCACCCGGAGATCACGCTGCGCTTGGCAACAGCCTGACTGTTCTCGCCATCGTTCTTTTTTTCACAAGCGCCCTGTGGGCGCTTGGCCTTCGAAGTTCACGGCAATCACTGGTCTGGGGCGTGCGAATTGTGGGGGTAGCCACCGTGGGTGTTGGTGTGGCGGCCATTGTCTTTACTGTTTTAGCAGGGCATTCAGGTGCCAAGTCGGTCTGGAGCGAGCGCATCGCGGGGACGGAGTCGAGCCTCAGTCAAGAATCTGTGGCACCCCCAACTGACACGGATGCGGGCACAACTCTGCTCACCCTGGAGCTGGTGGCAACCCAGAACACCCCGGAGCAGTGTTGGAGCGTTATCGACGGTGTTGTGTATGACTTGAGCGCGTGGATTGATCAGCACCCCGGTGGAGCAAGCCGCATCACGCAGCTGTGTGGTGTGGATGGCACAGAGCTTTTTGCTGGCCAACACGGTGGCAGCCAGGCTCCCGAGGCAACCCTGCAGCGCTATGCGCTGGGGGAGCTCGGCGACCCAGCACCCTAAGAATCTCTGCCTCGATGGCTTCGTAGCTGTGTGGGTAAAAGGTTAGGGCTCGGTGATGGTCGACACCGGTTCGGTATCGGGGATAGGGGAGGGGTCTTTTCCCCGCAAGTCAGGGTGGGCGCCACGAAAGAGGGCAGGAACCAGGGTTCCTACCAGGGCGAAGATTGCCGCTGCCACAAATCCACCGACGGAGCCGTAGGCATCGATAGCGAATCCTGCGACCGCTGATCCGAGTGCCGCACCGGTGAGCTGGCCCGATCCCATCCAGCCGTAGGCTTCCGCGGTGTCAGAGAATTTCACACTGGAGGACACAATCGCAAACATGACAGCCAGTGCTGGAGCTATCCCGGCCCCGGCAATGAGCAGCGCTCCAGCAATCCACCAGAAATCCAAAATCATCCCGGCTAAAGAAATTCCCACAAAGACGGCAGCCATACGGGTGGCCAGCGCCCAGGGTCCAATCTGAAGGCCGCCCAGTGCGAGCCCTCCGATGATGGAGCCACAGGCCCAAATGGAAAGCACTAATCCTGCCTGAGCTCCTCTGTCGCCAAAGACGGAGACGACGGCGACTTCGACGGCCGCTGCGGATCCAATCAGGAGGAAGCCCACAACGGTGGCAAGCATGACGGGGGGTTTGCGCAACACCACGCCGATCTTCCGGCGGCTGGGAGGAATGGTGACGGTTCCTACTTCGCGGCAGGATAAAAACCAGAGCCCGCCGACCACAAGAATTACTCCTGCCACCACGATGGCCCAGGTGGTGGAAATCTGTGTGGCGATGAAGGTGGTGGCGACGGGGCCAGCAATCCAAATGATTTCTTGGGCAGAGGCATCGAGGGAAAACAGGGGGGTCAACTGTTTGGAATTCACCATAGTCGGATAAATAGTGCGCACGGCCGGCTGAATCGGGGGTGTGGCAAGGCCTCCCACAAAGCCCACCGCCATATACGCGCCGATGGTCATTGGCAGAAAAGCAATGGCTGCCATCGCGACCACGGACACAGCCATGGTGAGGCTGATGACGAGGCGCATCCCCCAGTGGCCCATGAGGCGTGAGGTGAGGGGGCCAGCGATGGCCTGGCCGATGCTGGTGGCAGCCAGCACCAGGCCGGCAAGACCGTAGGAATCGAAGATGCCTTCGATGTGGAGAAGATACGCAAGGGAGATCATTCCGGAGGGGAGCCTGCCGGTGAGTTGCGCGGCAATAATCCGAGCGACTCCCCGGGTTTTCAACAGGTCAGCATATTTCTTCACAGCCTGCCTAGCTTATTGCGCAAAATTAGATGTCAGAGGTCCCTGAAACAGTGGGGTCTGGTGGTACCGATAACTACCCCCAACCTGTGGATAACTAGCCGAACTTGTCCACAGCTGTGGATGACACGCCCACAAGATGTGGTGGCTGGGAATTGTCAGGACCGGCATATATAGTGGTAAAGCCGTCACAGTGAAACGTGCCCTCTGAGCACCGCAGTGAACGCATAACAACAGAAAATACGACATTTTGAGGCCCCAGAGGGCTAGGAACAGGAGAAACATCGTGAACATCACCGTGCTGAAGCGAAACGGCGACCGGGAGCCCTACGACGCAAACAAAATCAACTTGGCTATTGAAGTGGCATCACAGGGGCTGGATGACTCAATTACCTGGGTGACGCAGATTGCCAGCGAACTCGAACTCACTCTGTTTGATGGTATTTCCACCCAGCAGCTTGACGAAGCCGTCATCCAGGTCGCTCTGCAGAATGTCAAAGATGACCCTGCTTTCGATGTGTTGGCCGCTCGCCTGCTGGTCAAAACAATTTATAAGCGCGTCTTGGGCGATTACAGCTCACCCGAGGAGCTCAAAGCCCTCCACGCGCAACACTTCGCCGAAAACGTCCAGCGCGGCGTGGATGAAGGCCTGCTCGATGAGCGCCTCACCCAGATGTTTGATTTCGATCGTCTCGCCGCAGAGCTCGAGCCAAGTCGCGATGAGCTGCTCAAGTACATCGGCGTGGTCACCCTCAACAACCGCTACGGAATCAAAGGTCGAAACGGCGACCCCCTCGAAGTTCCCCAGTACTTCTGGATGCGTATCGCCATGGGCTTGTCCCTGAACGAGGCAGATCCCACCGCCCACGCTCTGATTTTCTACAACAAAATGTCGAAGCTCGAGTACTTGGCCGCTGGCTCCACGCTGGTCAACGGTGGAACAAGCTACCCCCAGTTGGCGAACTGTTTCGTCATGGAAATGCAAGACGACATCGAGCACATTGCCAAAACCACGCGCGATGTCATGTGGTTGACCAAAGGCACCGGCGGTATTGGTCTGGCCGTAACGAAGCTTCGCTCACAGGGCTCGCCGATCCGTTCTAACAACACCACTTCCACCGGTCCCATTCCCTTCATGCACACCATCGACTCGGTGCTTCGCGCCGTGAGCCGCGGTGGCAAAAAGTTTGGCGCCCTCTGCTTTTACATGGAGAACTGGCACCTGGACTTCCCCGAGTTCCTCGACCTGCGTCAGAACTCTGGTGATCCCTACCGTCGCACCCGGACGGCCAACACTGCCGTGTGGATCTCTGATGAGTTTATGAAGCGCGTCGAAAACGACGAGCCCTGGTACCTCTTTGATCCTCTTGAGGTGTCAGATCTCAACGAGCTCTATGGTGCTGCGTTTTCCAAGCGCTACGCCGAGTATGCGGCCATGGCGGAGGCCGGCGAGATGAACATGTTCAAAAAGATGGGTGCGAGGGAGCAGTTCAAAGCCATCCTGATTTCTCTTCAGGGCACGAGCCACCCGTGGCTGACCTGGAAAGACACCATCAACAACCGTGCCATCAACAACAATTCGGGCACCATTCACCTCTCCAATCTCTGCACCGAGATTTGTTTGCCCCAGGACGCCGAGAACATCTCGGTGTGCAACCTGGCCTCGATCAACCTTTCCCAGCATGTGCTGGATGGGGCAATGGACTGGGCCAAGATCGACGAAAGCGCCAGGATCGCTATTCGTCAGCTGGATAACCTGATCGACATCACGCGCTCCAGCGTGAAAGAGGCAGACAACTCGAATGAACAAAACCGCGCGGTGGGCTTGGGTGTTATGGGCTTCACCGATGTGATCGAGCGCTTTGGCTACAGCTACGAAAGCGAAGAAGCGTACGACCTGATTGACGAAATTATGGAGCACGTGTCCTACGCGGCCATTGACGAGTCAGCCAACTTGGCCCAAGAGCGCGGCTCCTACCCCAACTTTGAGGGCTCTCGCTGGTCGCAAGGTATTGTCCCCCTGGACACCGTGGATCTGATGGAAGCAGATCGTGGCGTCCCCGTGGAGGTCAACCGCACCACACGTTTGGACTGGGATCGATTGAGGGAGAAAGTCAAGGGCGGTATGAGAAACGCCACTTTGATGGCTATCGCCCCCACCGCGTCCATTGGTTTGGTCGCGGGCACCACGCCCGGGCTTGACCCCCAGTTCTCTCAGATCTTTAGCCGCTCCACCAGCTCTGGCAAGTTCTTGGAAATCAACCGCAACCTCGTGGAGGCTCTTCGCGAGCGTGGACTGTGGGAGTCAACCAGGGAAGACATCCTGCGCAGCCAGGGTGACATCCAACACATTGATGCGATTCCCCAAGACTTGAAAGATACGTTCAAGACAAGCTTCCAGCTCTCCCCCTATGCCTTCCTCGAGGTGGCAGCCCGGGCGCAGAAATGGATTGATCAGGCCATCAGTCGCAACATGTATCTCGACACCCGAGACATAGACGATTTGATGTCGATCTACACAGGTGCATGGAAGCGTGGCGTGAAAACCACCTACTACCTGCACATGAAGCCTCGCCACACGGCGGAGCAGTCCGCCGTCAAGGTGAACAAGGCCGAGCAGATCAACAGCTCGGGCGGCGGAGCCCCCAGAAAAGGCTTCGGCGCAACCCCTGCCCCCAGCGAACCTGTGGCCGCAGGATCCTCAGCTCCTAAAAAGGGCTTTGGCTTCGGTGGCGCAGCGAAAGCGGAAGGATCATGAGTCCCACGGAGACGGCAACCATTGATGGCTATGTCGTTCCCGTAGACCCCATGGAGCTTATGCAGTGCGATAGCTGTCAGTAACACTTCACCAACAAAAATCTAGAGAAAAGGAAACAACAGTATGGGAATCCTCGGACAGGGTGTGCAAGAAGGACTTTTGCTCAAGCCCGTGAAATACCAGTGGGCAATGGACCTCTACGACCAGGCTGTGGCAAACACCTGGTTCCCCAACGAAATTCAGTTGGGCGAAGACATCGCAGACTTCAAGAAGATGACGGATGAAGAACGTCACGCCATCACCTTCTTGATGAGCTACTTCAACCCCAGCGAACTGCTGGTCAATAAAGCTCTCGCCTTTGGTGTGTACCCCTACATCAACGCTCCCGAAGCGCACCTCTACCTGGCCAAGCAAATGTGGGAAGAAGCTAACCACTGCATGAGCTTTGAGTATGTGCTCGAAACTTTCCCCATCGATCGCGAAGCTGCCTACGCCTCGCACGTCGATGTTCCCTCCATGGCCCGCAAAGAAGAATTTGAGGTCAAGTTCATCCGCCGGATGACCGAAGAGACCATCGACATCACCACCACCGAGGGTAAGCAAGACTTCGTGCGCAACCTCATTGCCTACAGCGTCATCCTCGAGGGCATTTGGTTCTACTCCGGCTTCATGGTCGCCTTGAGCTTCCGTCAGCGGAACCTGCTGCGCAACTTTGGTTCACTCGTGGACTGGATTGTGCGCGATGAGAGCCTGCACTTGAAGTTTGGGATGAACTTGATCCTGACTGTCTTGGAAGAAAACCCTGACCTGCAGACTCCTGAGTTTGCTGCAGAAATTCGCCAGATGATCCTGGACGCCGTGGAAATGGAAGAAGAGTACAACCGTGACCTTCTCCCCGGTGGCATCCTCGGGTTGAACGCCAACTACATCAACCAGTACGTCAAGTATTTGGCGGATCGCCGTTTGGAAGAGCTCGGCTTCGAAGCCGAATACAACGTGTCAAACCCTGCTAAGTGGATGGCCGCGGCCAATGACACTCTGCAGCTGGTGAACTTCTTCGAGTCCACCAACACCTCCTACGAGGTCAACGCCACCTCTTCGAGGTAGTACCAAGTCACACACTGCAGTGGGAGGAGACATCGACGGAGTCTCCTCCCACTGTTGTTGTGTGGGGGCCACTGTGGTGTGAGGATGAAGGTATGAAAACTCCCGAGAACCAAAGTGTGCTGTCCCTGAACACCGGTGCAGAAATTCCACAGCTGGGAATTGGCGTGTTCAAAGTTGATGATGACGAGTGTGAGCGCGTTGTCAGCGATGCTCTCGAACTGGGCTACCGCCACATCGATACCGCCATGATTTATCGCAACGAAGCAGCGGTGGGTCGCGCCATCGCCAACAGCGGCATCCCCCGGGATGAACTTTTTGTCACCACCAAAATCTGGAACTCCGACCAGGGGAAAGACACCACTGCGGCGGCGCTGGAGACCAGCCTGGAGCTCTTGGGCCTCGATTCTGTTGATCTTTACCTCATCCACTGGCCAGCACCACTGCGGGAGAAGTATGTGGAGACGTGGCTGGCCTTAGAAGAACTTGCCGCAGCCGGTCGTACCAAAGCCGTTGGGGTGTCGAATTTCGAACCTGAGCATCTCGAGAACATTCTTGACGCCGGATCCGTCGTTCCCGCCATTAACCAGATCGAGCTTCACCCGGCTTTTCAGCAGCGAGCCGTGCGACATGTTGGTGAGCCCCACGGAATCATCACCGAAGCGTGGGGGCCACTGGGGCAAGGCAAATATGATCTTGCTGAACTCCCGGGGCTTGGTGAACTTGCCACAAAGCACGGTAAAACCATTCAACAGATTGTGTTGCGCTGGCACATTCAAGAAGGTGTTGTCGTGTTCCCTAAAAGCGTTCGTAAAGAACGCATGGCAGAAAACCTGGACATCTTTGACTTTGAGCTTGATGCCAACGACATGAACACCATGGTCGCTATGGACAGCGGTCGCCGGGTGGGAACCCACCCGGATGATGGCAACTGGTAGGGGTATGAGTCGCCTGAGCGACGCAATCAGTCCCTACCTACTTGCCCACGCCCATCAGAGCGTGGACTGGTTCCCCTGGGGTGTTGAGGCGTTTGCTGAGGCTGCCAGGCGCGATGTTCCCGTGATGATTTCTATCGGGTATCGCACCTGCCACTGGTGTCACGTTATGTCGCGCGAAAGTTTCGATAATCCCGCCACAGCCGCGCTGCTCAATGAGCGCATGGTGTGTATCAAGGTGGACCGGGAAGAACACCTCGATGTTGATGCCACCTATATGGCGCAGGCCCAAGCCTTCACCCAAAACCTGGGGTGGCCGCTGACCATTTTTGCGACCCCTGAAGGGAAAACGTTTTATGCAGCGACCTATCTTCCCCCTGAACCACGGGATGGACTGCCCTCGTTCACTCAGGTGATTGATGCAGCCTCTGCGGCGTGGAACAGCAACCGAGACGAGGTGCTGGAAAGTTCACAGGCCCTGGTGGAGGCGCTCACGGAGGCAACCGCAGCCATCGATAGTGATCACCGCCCTCTGCCAACCCATGAACAGCTGGATGCGGTCGTGCAGGATATTGCTGCCCGAGAAGACCTGACCTATGGGGGCCTTGGTGGAGCGCCAAAGTTCCCTCTCGCGCCCGTAGTGAATTTCCTTCTCGGACGCCAAAGCAGAGGTAGTGCGGGGGCAGGCGAGTTAGCGACGCGTCTGCTCGGTGCCTATGCGGGCTCGCCGCTGAGGGATTCTGTGGAGGGCGGGTTCTTTCGCTACTCCACTAAAGATGATTTCTCTGATCCCCACTACGAACGCATGCTCTATGACAATGCCGGATTGTTGATGGCGTATTCGAGGGCCGGCATGCTCGATGTTGCCGAAGGAATTGTGTCCTTTTTTCGCCACCAACTATTCACTGACGGTGCTCTTGGCAGTGCCCAAGACAGTGAAAGCATGATCGATGGTGTGTCCAACGAGGGTGGGTATTACCAGCGCAGCGCCTCGGAACGAGCAGGTCTTCCGGGCCCAGCCCTTGATGACAAAATCGTCACCGCGTGGAATGGGTTAGCGCTCGAAGCGCTTGCTTATGCCCACCGTGCCGGGGTGGGCGGCGAGCCGGGAAAGCTTGGCGCAGAGATAGCGACCTGGTTGCTTGCCCACCACGTGAAGGAGGGTGTGCTGGTTCGGGTTTCCCGAGCGATGCGAGACAGTGATGCGCCAGCGACCATGGAAGATTATGGCGGACTTGCTCTGGGATTGCTGGAGCTTGGTCTCGCCCTGGGGCGAGCAGATTTCTTTACCCACGCGAAAGAACTTGTGGATCAGGTCGTGGGGTCCTCGAAGAGCCTTCACGGTGACCCGGTGCTGGAAGCCCACGGGATGGGCCAGGCCAGCGACATTTCAGAGGGGGCAAGTCCCTCCGGGAGATCCCTCGTTGCCATGAGCCTGATTCGATTGGCAGCCCTGACGGGTCAGGGTTCATACCGTGAGCACGCGCGGGAGATAGTGTCACCCTATGTGGCAGCTTCCCTTGTCCAACCGCTCGGTCTGGGGGGAGTGTTGCGGGTGCTCTCTGAGCTTGATGCAGTGTCTAGAGAAGTGATCGTGGTGGCCAATGAACCCTCGGAGCTTGCGGAGATTGCGAAGGGCTTTATCCACGAAGGCGGGGTGTCCCTTGCGGTGACTTCCGCCCAGGCCACCGCGTTTGTGGAGGCAGGATGTGAGCTTCTGGAGGGCCGCACTGTCGCTCCGACACCCGTTGCGTATGTCTGCGAACAGGGAGTGTGCCATTTGCCCCTTGGCGACGCAGACCTTCTGCGCAGGGCACTGCGTATGGTGCCACCGGGTGCTGTGCAATCGGGTGCTGTGTAATCGAGTGCTGTGCCACTGACACAATAAGCCTGTGCTTATCCTCGCTGCGACACCGCTTGGTAACTTAGGCGATGCCAGCCAGCGTCTGAAAGATGCATTGGCTGGGGCCGATCTGATCGTTTCGGAAGACACTCGCGTCACAGGCAAGCTCATAAAAGCTCTTGGCATTGAGGCCACGGCACCGATGGTGGTGGCCAATGAACACAGCGAAGCTGACGTGGTGGAGCGGGTGCTGGAGGCAGCGCTTAGCTCCACCGTCGTGTTTGTTTCTGATGCGGGGATGCCGGGAATCAGTGACCCAGGGTTTCTCGTGGTCAAAGCAGCCAGGGAGCGCGGTGTTCCCGTCTCGGTTATCCCCGGGCCGAGCGCGGGAGTATCCGCGCTGGCGGTGAGCGGGTTGCCCACCGATCGCTTTATCCACGAAGGTTTTGTGCCGCGCAAGGGCAAGAGCGGATATTTTGAGTCCCTTGTCAGGGAACCGCGCACCATGGTGTTCTTTGAATCCCCCCACCGATTGGCTGCGACACTGCGCGAAGCCGCGGGCGTTTTTGGTCATGATCGTCCAGGCTGCGTGGTGCGGGAGTTGACGAAAATGTTTGAAGAAGTGGCGTGGGGAACCCTCGAGGAACTCGCAGAACGCTTCGCGGGAGGCACCAAAGGCGAGATTGTGGTGGTCATTGGTGGTCATCGCGGTGACACCATCAGTTTGCCCGAGGCTTTGGCATGGGTTGAGGCGCTGATGCGTGGCGGTGCGAAGCGTTCGGATGCGTCTGCAGAGGTGGCGAAGGGGACGAGTTTTTCCAAAGGTGAGCTGTATCGCCATTCCCTGGAGTAGGTCTTGTTCTTCCGTGATTGTGTGGGCGATCTCAGCGCATCACAGGCTAGACATTGGTCTGTGTATGCACACAGTGAATTTTTGGGCGCTATTGCGCCGTTTTAGGGCACGATATAGAGTTTGTGTACACATAGGGGGTGGTTGTGAATGAAAGCCAGTGATGGCGTCTACCGCACCCTGCTGTCAGAAATCATTCACGGGGAGATTGCGCCCGGTCAGGTTCTTGCCGAAGTGGAACAGGCCACACGCCTGGGGGTTTCTCGTACACCAATCCGAGAAGCTCTTTCCCGTTTGAGTAGCGAAGGTTTTGTCGGACACAGCGAGAAGCGGGGACTCTCTGTCACCGCCTTGACGGCTGCCGATGTGGCAGGGCTCTACGAAGTGCGACAGGCACTCGAGCAGCAAGCCGCTCGCTCCGCGGCGAAAAACCGTAACCCTGATGTTTTCATTGCGCTTGCAGGGCGGTTTGCGACAGCGCCGGAGATGATTCGTGGCGGCAATGAAGGGGTGGAAGCGTATTACCTCCTGAACGAAGAACTCGATGATGCCGTTGATTCGGCCATTCACAACCGCTACCTTCTCAGCGCCCTGCACACCATTCGGTTGCACTCTGCACGAGTGCGCCGCATTGCTCAACACGATGAGGCACGGCTTGTGGAGAGCGCCAGCGAAACGTTGTCCATCTGTGAGGCGATTTCCTGGGGCGATGCCGATTTAGCTGCGAGCACCACTCACGTTCACCTGACCCACAGTCTTTTTCACGTCGTCAAGACCCTTGCATCCGGCGATGGTCATCGTTTTGACACTCCGCCCTCGACCGTCGCCATCCCCTGAGGAGACACCATGCCCCTGCACTCCCTTCGCGTGTACCGCAGTGATGAGAGACTGCCTCGGGAAGAACAGCTCGCCTGGAAAATTGCGGCCGTTGCCACCGATCCTGTCGCTGTCACGGACGCTGCCACGGAGATGGTCATCAACCGCATCATCGACAATGCGGCGGTATCTGTGGCTTCGGTGAACCGAGGGCCTGTGGCAACAGCCAGAGAACAGGCCGCAGCACATCCGGCTTCACGCGGCGGCGTCGGTGCGAAGATTTTTGGCATGGCACACACGACGGCCACTTCGCCGGAGTGGGCGGCGTGGGCAAACGGGGTGGCCGTTCGCGAGCTTGACTTTCACGACACCTTTTTGGCCGCCGATTATTCCCATCCGGGCGACAACATTCCTCCTCTTGTGGCGGTGGCCCAACACCTCAGCATTGATGGTGCCAGCCTGGTTCGGGGCATTGTGACCGCCTATGAGATCCACGTCAGTTTGGTCAAAGCACTCTGTTTGCACGAGCACAAAATTGATCACGTCGCCCACTTGGGACCTTCGGTTGCGGCAGGCCTTGGCACCATGCTCGGTGCATCCCAGGAAGTCATTTTTCACGCCATTGGCCAGGCTTTGCACACCACCACGGCGACCCGTCAATCTCGAAAAGGAGACATTTCTTCCTGGAAAGCTTTTGCTCCCGCCTTTGCTGGGAAAGTCGCCATCGAAGCGATGGATCGAGCTTTGCGGGGCGAGGGGAGTCCGAGCCCCATTTATGAGGGGGAGGATGGTGTCATCGCCTGGCTTCTCAATGGCCCTGATGCCCGCTATCAGGTTCCCCTTCCCGCTGCTGGTGAGGAAAAAGCAGCCATTCTTGAGACCTACACGAAAGAGCATTCCGCGGAATATCAAGCGCAAGCTCTCATCGACCTTGCCAGGCGTCTCCATGACCAGAACCCTGAACTCGGGGACCCTCAGAAAGTCGAATCCAT
>Ga0307983_1000516_pt1 | contig 19549 bp, 14 predicted proteins | sample OrgLakmetagen991_FD_201845 | JGI IMG/M metagenome (GOLD analysis project Ga0307983, IMG submission 201845) | Saline water microbial communities from Organic Lake, Antarctica - #991 | ecosystem: Environmental > Aquatic > Non-marine Saline and Alkaline > Saline | place: Antarctica: Organic Lake...
GTGTATGCAATTGCGTCAATGTCATTGAGCGACAGCTTTGCTTCTTTTAACCCTTTTTCAATAACAGGAATGATGTTTTGTTGGTGCGCTCTAGAAGCTAATTCAGGCACAACGCCGCCAAACTCCCTATGAATATCTTGGTTTGCTACATAATTGGAAAGTATTTTATTTCCTTTTAAAACAGCAATCGCAGTATCGTCGCAAGAACTTTCAATTCCGATTATAATACTTTGTTTCTGCACCATTTATATTTTGCTGAACTTTGTGGGTTAAAGTTCAAAAGTATCAAAAAAGCAGGTAAAATATTTGTTCGAGTTGTAATTGTTTTGGTGCTGATAATGGGGCTTTTATGGGGTTTGTTACAAATACCAAAAGTGCAAACTTATGCGGCGAAAAAAGCTGCTAACTATTTGACTTCTGAACTTCGCGTACCAGTTACATTAAGTCACCTAAAAATCGATTTCTGGAATCAAATAATTCTGAGAAACCTTTATGTGGAAGATTTGAATCGTGACACGCTCATTTATCTACAAGAACTTGACATAGCGATAAACGAATTGGATTTCTTAGACCATAAGTTAGGTGTATCCATTCATTTGCAACAGCCTAAGGCAAAGACCTACCTTCTCCAAAACGATTCAGTATTTAACCACCAATTTCTGATTGATTATTTCTCTTCATCGGATACAACTACAATACAACTGGATTGGGAGTTTAACCTGAACAGCATTAAAATTAGCAATGGAGCTTATGAATATTATGACGATAACAGAGCTAGGGAGCCTTTTGGAGTAGATTATTTTCACATTTCTGCAGATTCTTTAAATCTATTAGCGGATGAATTTTTCTTAGAAGAGGATACGGTTCTGTTCTATTTGAGACACCTTTCCCTAAAAGAACAATCCGGGTTTAATTTGGGCGTACTGGCCGCAAGGACAAAAATTTACCCAGGTGTTTTTGATTTAACGGATTTACAAATTGAGACTGGAAACACGACAGTCAAAGGATCTTACAAGATGGAAGCTGAGAGTTTTTCGGATTACGTGGACTACAACAACAAAGTAAAAATGAAAGGAAGTTTGCATTCTACTGTTGTGAACATAGTTGATTTAGCATACTTTGTTCCTCCATTTTTAGGCATTGATAACGAGGTATTTATTGATGGAGACGTGGAAGGGACTGTAGCAAATTTAAGAGCGAATGATTTGAAATTGAAGGTTAGTGGAGGAACTACCTTAGAAGGTGATTTCTCTTTTAGAGGCTTACCGGACATTGAAAATACCTTCATTTTTACCGATCTTAAGGAAATGAATACTTCCGCTTATGCTTTAAGAACTATACCTGTGCCTCCTTTTCAAGAAAGGAAAAAATTAAATATACCAGCATCTTTCAACCAATTAGGGAATATTAAGTTTAGAGGGAATTTTACAGGTTATATTTCTGATTTTGTTGCTTTTGGTAGTTTTTCGTCTGCTTTGGGTAGCATCGAAACAGATGTTTTGTTAAAGCAAAATGCAAGCGAGCAATACGAATACAGTGGTAAGTTAAGTACTTCAGCTTTTCAATTAGGTGAATTTTTGAATGAGGAGAAACTAGGAAGTACCGCTTTGAATATATCGATTAATGGAGCGGGGTTTACAAAAGAAGATGCGGACTTTAAGGCAAAAGGAGTAGTTAACTATATTGACTTTAGTAATTATCGCTATCAAAAAGTAAAATTAAACGGAGCATTTCGGAAAGAGCAATTTTTGGGAACGGTTAACATCAAAGACGAAAACCTGATTGCTGCTTTTAATGGGAACATCGATTTAAATGAAGAGAAACCCGTTTCTAAATTTAAATTAAATGTGTCTGAAGCCAAACTGGCGATTCTAAATTTATTTAATCAAAAAGACAGCTTGACAGCACTTTCGTTCGAATCGGAAATTGATTTAAAAGGCGCCGACTTGGATGATATCTCTGGAACCGCTTTTGTACGTAATTTAAAATACGTGGACCGAAAGTTGAATCACGAAGTAACTGAATTTCAATTGAATGCCGGTAAAAACGAGGGTAAACGTAAGATTGAATTGGAGTCTAGTTTTATGGATGGGAAAATGGAAGGGGACTTCAAAATTTCTACATTAGATAAAACTTTTAAAAACGTTTACTACCAATTTTTTGATTCAACAATTCAAGCTACTTCTACTAATGCTCAGGTCTTTGATTTTTCTGCTCGGTTTAAAAATACCAAGCCCATTACCGAAGTTTTACTTCCAGACTTATCTATAGCAGAAGAATCTAAGGTAAACTTGTTTTTTTCTTCGGTGGACAGCATCATTCAGTTGAAAGTAATTGGATCTGAATTGAGCTATGCAGATAATACCATGAAAGATTTTGTTGTAAATCTAGATGCCACAAAAGACTCCTTACAATTTAACCTTAACACCAAAAACTTAAAGCTAGCAGGAATTGATTCGCTTGTAGGGATAGAGTTGCAGTCCAGTGTAAAAAATCAAACAAACAGAAATGACCTTGTGATCAAAAACTGGGGGTCAAAAATTAGCAACATAGATTGGTTCGTTTCTAATCGGTTCCAAAACCTTTTTGAAATGGATTTAGCTTTCGTTAATTCAAGCTTTCAAGTGAATAATACCTTCTGGGAGATTGACGACAATAATAAAATCCATTTGGATAGTGGTAGATTTGACATTAACAATTTGAACATTGGCAATGATTTGCAGCAGTTGCAAATTGAAGGAAAAGCGTCTGGTTCGGTACAGGATACTTTAGATATAGATTTAAACAACATTGATTTAAGATTTGTTAGCTCCTTATTACCCGAAAATAGTGTTGCTTTAGAAGGTGTCGCAAATGGCACAGCCTCTATAATTTCTTTATATCAAAACGTATCTTTTACTGCAGATTTGGAATTGGATAGTTTGTTCATCAACAACGTAGAGATTGGAGAATCAAATTTAAAAAGCACTTGGAATCCCGAATTAAAAGCACTGATAGTTGATGGTAATTTGGGCGACGCCACCTCGGACATTCTCCGAATTTCAGGAAGTGTTTTTCCACTGCAACAAGAGAATAGTTTGGATTTAAGTGTCGATTTTAATCAGTTTCCGTTAGAGCTAATTCGACCCTACTTGGTGGATTATATCACTGATATTGAAGGATTTATAAACGGTAAGATAGCAGTTGAGGGCGAAGGAAGCGCACCTCAATTGAAGGGAATTTTAGGGTTAAACCAGTCTCGATTTCATGTCAATTATTTAAATACAAGTTACAGTATTGACGATCAAGTAATAGTAGAGCCTGACTTTATTGGTTTCAACCTAATAAAGGTAAAAGACAGCAAAGGCAGTCCGGCAATTGCGACAGGTACTATATTTCATGAGAATTACCACAATTTTAACTATGATATTGGTTTAGAGTTTACTAATTTTTTCAGTTTGAATACCACAGCAAAGGACAACGATCTTTTCTACGGCAAAGGTTATGCGTCAGGAACGGGCAACATTTCAGGTTATGGAGATCAATTGATTCTTGAATTAGACTTAAAAACAGAGAAGGGTACAGATTTTAAAATACCGTTAGAAGAGGGAGTAAGCGTTTCCAATTCAGACTTTTTGGTTTTTACTAATAGTCCTGATTACAACAAAGAAAAAGCCGAGGAAGTAGATTTAAGTGGAATTGAACTGAATTTTGATTTAGAGATTACTCCAGATGCCAAATTGCAAATTATTTTCGACGAGCAAGTTGGCGATATTATTAAAGCGCAAGGTAGAGGCGACCTAAGTATGATCATTAACACCATTGGCGACTTTAACATCTTTGGTCAGTACTTGGTAGAGAAAGGAGATTATCTTTTTACCCTGCAGAATGTCATCAACAAGCGTTTTGAAATTGCGAAAGGAAGTAGTATTTATTGGGATGGAGATCCTTATCAGGCGGTGTTAGGCATGGAGGCAATTTATAAATTGAGAGCACCACTTTATGACCTATTTCCCAACGACTCCACGGATGCAGACCAATATAAAAGAAGAACGCCTGTTGAGCTAGCATTAAAACTCAACGACAATTTGATGAGTCCAAGCATTAGTTTCGATATATCTCTGCCTGAAGCATCGGAGCAAGCAAAGCGACAATTGGAATCCGTGCTGTATGTGAATAACAACGACGTTAACTCTCAAGAAATGAATCAGCAGGTGTTCGGCTTGTTGGTGTTGAATAGATTTCTTCCTTCTTCCGCCGCAGCGGCAACAGATGGCGGTTACAACGCAGGTAATCAAAGTTTAAATAACGGATACGAATTCGTTTCTAACCAATTGAGTAATTGGGCTTCTCGTTTAAGCGATAATTTTGATGTTGGACTGAAGTACCAGCCAGCTGACGAGTTAAATAGCGATCAATTTGATGTTTCCGTCTCTACGCAGCTCTTTCAAGATCGATTAACGGTGGATGGAAATTTGGGTTACACTGGGGATAACCCGGAGCTTCAAAATCAAAATTCTGGTTTTGTGGGGGAGTTTACCGCCATCTACAAGTTGAAAGATGGAAGATACCGGTTGAAAGGTTTTAACCGTTCTGTAACCAACAGCTTGTTGCAGTTAAACAGTCCTTACACGCAAGGTATCGGGTTCTTTTATAGAGAGGAGTTTGACACGGTTGGAGAGCTTTGGAGAAAATATTTTAATAAAAAGTAACTTGCAATTAGAAGACATTGGTGTAGTTATTCCCACGTTTAACGAGGCAGACTATTTAGCTGGAATACTAAGCGATTTGAAGCGAATAGGGTTTTCTAAAATTTGTGTGGTAGATGCGGGAAGTTCGGATGGAACTATTGGCATCGCTAAAAATTATGATGCGTGCACCGTTGAAACGAGTGTGAAAAGCAAAGCGCACCAACTGAATGAAGGAGCTAAACAACTACAAACTCCATTTTACCTATTTATCCATGCAGATGTGCGTTTGATCAATGTGGATGCAACATTTTTCTTGGAAAACATTAACTCTAAAGGGTTTTCTTTTGGAAACTTTAAACTCCGCTTCGAAAGCAAGCATTGGTTTTTAGGATTAAATGAAAAGTTTAGTCACTTTAAATTTGGCGCTTTTCAATTTGGAGATCAGGGATTGTTGGTAGATAGTCAGGTATTTAAATTCGTCAACGGTTACAACGAAGAGCTCATTTTCATGGAAGGGAATGACATCGTAAGGCGCCTGAGAAAAGAATTCAAATTCACTAAAATGGACAAAAAACTATTGGTTTCTGCAAGGAAATACGAAGAGATAGGAGTTTTTCGACTACAATTTACGTACTTCATCATTTACTTTTTGGCACGATTGGGAGTGCCTCAAAGTCAAATTTTGCAGAAGTTTAAATCTGTTTTTGGCTAAATAAAATAGAGTTTACGAGCCACCTTTTAGTTTTTTAGCAACTTCCAAGGTTTTAGAGTTATACTTTTCTATTCTTTTGAAAGAAACCAAATCGCCACCAAAGCCCCGAAAGTACTTTTCGACTCCTTCAATACTACTTCCTTCAAAGTTAAATGTCTTGATTCCCTTCTTTTTAAAATGAAGCATAGCTTGCCAAGTCAATAAACTCATGGCGCCTGAACTTTTAAAATCTTGTGCATTTCCGCCAAGTAAGTAGTAAGCACAATTATCGTCGGCTACACAAAGTAAAACAGCATGCACATCGTTTCCTTCCGTCGCTTTCCATACTTTACCACAATTGTATTTTTGAACAAATGCTACCATTCGTTCAAAGTAGTTTAATTCTATTTTATTCTCAATAGATTGGTTTAGTATGTTTTGCAATAAAGCAGCATCTTTTGTTTCTGAAATTTGGATGCTTTTCTCTGCTTTTTTTATTTGCTTTCGGTTATTGTCTCGCAGGCCCGACCAAAGGCTCTCTTGATCGTGCTCCAAAGAAAGAACATACGTATACCGGTTCGTTTCCGTAAATCCGCTCCATTGGAAAGCCAATGCATTACTAAACTCAAGATGGAAGTTTTGAGCGTATTCTGAAAAGGAGGGGAGTTGCTCGATCAATTCTCGAAAGGCCTTGTGCTGAAAACCAATTCGCGTCGTTGTTTTTTGACCTTCCGGATACAGAATGTATGGACCACAGTAGGGCGTAAAGTGCGCATTGCTAATAAAACTCCAAGGACCTTTGGTGCGAATAAAATAAGGCATTATTCCATAGGTTTCTTCACCATTGTTTAAAACAGCTACATCCCAACTTTCTGAGACCACCTCGTTCCACCAATTAAATTGTAAAGAAAAGGGCAGCTTTTCCTTGTGTTTAGTAGAAAATTCCTTAAAAAACTCTTTTGCGTTCAAATTCTATATTTATTCGTGGTCCAAAGTAACAAATCTTTACTTTCTTTGCGGCATAAACGAAACATTATGTGGCAACGTACTCAATCCCTCTTTTTTTTATTGACTATTTTAAGTAACGCGGCAATATATTGGTTGCAAATTGCTGTTGTACATGCCGGTGGAGCTAGCTTTACCTTTAGTTTATACAAGTTGCAGAGTGAAGAAGGAGCTGTATTATACAGCGGAACGATGTTAGCTATTCTCTGCTCGCTATGCATCGTTTTAAGTGGGATTGCCTTTGGTATGTTCAAAAGGCGACAGATTCAAATTAAATTGTCTCAACTGTTATTGTTGATTCAAGTAGGTTTCTTGGTAGCTATTTTCTTCGTGGTCGATAGCACCGTGGCTAGTTTAACTCAACTGGAAAATCCGTTAATTGATTACAGTATTGGTGCATATTTAGCACTTATTCCACTAGTGTTTATCTTTTTAGCAATCAAAGGAATTAAGAAAGATGAAGCTTTAGTTAGAGCAGCTGATCGGATTCGTTAAACTCTTTTCTCCAACTCAATCACTTCCAAATTTTCAACTTTACCGTTGTTGCAATCGAAACGCATGAGCGTTAAAACTTGGTGAAAACCATGTTTTCCTGCAGCACCGGGATTTAAGTGCAGTAAATTCAACTTTTTGTCGGGCATGGCTTTGAGAATATGCGAATGGCCGCAGATGAACAGCTTAGGAGGGTTGCGATAAATTTCACCGTAAATTCTTCGGTCATACCGGTTCGGGTAACCGCCAATGTGCGTGATCCAAACATCCACCCCTTCACAAATAAATCGCTGATTTTCCGGATGAGCTCTTCTAATTTCAGCGCCATCGATGTTGCCGTAAACAGCTCGAAGTGGTTTGAACTCTTCCAATTCGTCAGCTAAACTCAGTCTTCCTATATCTCCTGCATGCCAAATCTCATCCACCTCTTTAAAATAATGCTTCACCCGAGGGTGAAGGAAAGAATGTGTATCTGAAATAAGTCCGATTTTTTTCACCCTGTAAAGGTAAGTTTCAAAACTATTCGATGCTTCTTTTGTAGCTTTGAAAACTACTCGAATTAATAGCATGGACTCTCTTTTAAAAAATAACATTCATTTCGTTGCAGACTTAAGTAATGTCTCCAAAGCAATAGTTGAAACTGGTTACAGCCAAGTATATGTTCTAATGGATGAGCATACCAATGAGCATTGTTTACAATTGCTTCAAGAGGCTTTGGTAGACTATGAAGTATATTTTTTCTTTCTTGAAGTTCCATCTGGAGAAGCATCTAAAGACCTTTCTACCTGTGCTTCTTTGTGGGAAAGTTTATCGGAAGACAATGCCGACCGGAAGACTTTACTGCTGAATTTAGGAGGAGGAATGATTACAGATTTAGGTGCGTTTGTGGCTAGTTTATACAAGCGGGGAATTTCCTTTTACAACATTCCGACATCCTTACTAGCGATGGTGGATGCGTCAATAGGTGGTAAGTGTGGAATTGATTTTGGAGGATTTAAAAACCAAATCGGGGTTTTTCAGCAAGCTAAAAAAACCTTTGTTTACCCTAAATTTTTAAACACCTTGCCCGAACTAGAATTTTGGAGTGGTATGGCAGAAATGTACAAGCATGCATTGATTTGCGATGCGGCACATTGGTCAGCTTTGAAGGTATTTGATAGAAAGGAAGTAACACCTGCTTTAATTGAACATTCTGCTGCTTTAAAAGCGGAGATAGTGGCAAAAGACCCTATGGAGAATGGGGAACGAAAGAAATTAAATTTTGGACATACCATCGGTCATGCAGTAGAGAGTTATTTTTTACAAAAAGAAAAACCAATGCCACATGGCTATGCTGTTGCGTTTGGAATGATTTGCGAAGCACACATTTCCACCCAGCATAATCTGCTCAATTTGGTAGAATACGATGAAATAGAGGATCTGTTAAAAACGAAATATGAATTTCCAACCATTCCCAAAAAAGACTTCTCTATACTATTGGAGTTCATGCAACAAGATAAAAAGAACGAAGACGGAGTAATCAACTTTACACTTCTTCAAGCGATCGGATCAGCGGTTATCGACCAATCTGCGACGGAAAGTCAAATTATAGCTTCGTTGAATTATTTGTTGAACGAATGAGTTTCCAGCTGACCTATAATTCCTCTAATACAATTCCTGAAATAGAACTTCCGAGTTCCAAAAGTATTTCGAACCGTTTGCTTATTGCGAGCGCCTTATCCTCGAATAAAATTGAACTGGTTAACCTTTCTGATGCTCGCGACACCGTTGAGCTTCAGAACGCATTGAGTTCAACTTCAGGAACGGTTGATGTGGGAATGGCCGGAACTGCTTATCGTTTTTTAACTGCCTATTTTGCGTTGCAAACAGAAAAACGAATTTTAACCGGAGCGAGTCGGATGAAAGAGCGACCAATCGGAATATTAGTGGAGGAATTGCGAAAACTTGGAGCTAATGTTAAATATTTAGACAGGGAGGGCTTCCCACCTTTGGAAATAAGTGACGGAAACATAAAAGGAGGCAAATTGACCATGGATGCGTCCGTTAGCAGTCAATACATTTCTGCTTTGTTGCTCGTTGCACCTTACTTGGATTCGGGATTGGAAATTGACTTAATGGGAGAAGTAGTTTCCTATCCATACATTGACTTAACCATTGCACTTCAAAACCAATTAAGTGTAACCGCTTTTCGAAAAGAAAATAAAGTGGTGGTGCTACCTGGAGACTATTCTAGTAAAAAGGAAATAGTGGTAGAGGCTGATTGGTCTTCAGCAGCGTTTTTCTATCAATTGGTCGCTTTTTCTGAGAAAAGTTTATTTATAAAAAACCTAAATCCCAATTCACAACAGGGCGATGTGGCTTGTTGGAAGTTATTTCAAAATTTTGGAGTTTCTACAAACTTCGTCAATAACGGTGCTCTGTTATCTTATGATAGCACTCTGTTAAAGCGAGAACTTCAGTTGGACTTAACAAAAACTCCCGACCTCATTCCTTCGATTGCAGTTACGGCTTCTCAATTGTTGGATAAAATAACGATTATTGGTACCAAAACCTTATATATCAAGGAAAGTAATAGGGTAGAAGCACTAAGAAATGAACTTTTAAAGGTGGGTGCTCTGTTGAATGAGTTGAATGGCAATTCGTTGGAAATTATATCTAGTAGGCTAATGTTAACTAACGCTCCAATAACGTTTTCCACTTACAACGATCATCGTATGGCTATGTGTTTAGCGCCACTAGCAATTTACACGAAAGTGCAACTGGATCAAAAAATGGTGGTAGAAAAAAGCTTTCCGAATTTTTGGATTGAGTTGGAGAAATTTGGAATTTCAAATTAATCGTTTCGTCTCTTCAATTTTCGTTTAAACCGAGCGCTTCCAATTAAGTTTATAATCTGTCGAATCACTGCAATATGATAACCTACTGCAATTAGCATCCAAACTACGTATAAAATTGAGTAATCTATTACGCCGTAATTATAACAAGTGGTAACGCTAATAATGCCATTAAAAAGATTCAAGATTACAGTTACGGGTGCCACTTTTCGTGGTACTTGTTGAAAGGCAAGTAAATTAATAATACCATTAAAAATCAATACACTGCCTAAGAAGTTGTCACTTCGAATAAAAAATTCGAAAGAGAACCCAATGAACAGAACCATGCTCATCAAATACCAATTCCGTGTTGTTTTATATCGTTTAACCATTTTAAAATTTAAATCTTAATTGTGCTTTTACTTCGCTTCTTGTATTTCCATCAATTTCTTCTCTTCCTGTTCCTATTGTTGCACGATCCGTATAATAGGTTTGTGCAAACCGAACCCACAAATCTACACCTCTTTTAATTCGGTATTTAGTAGTAATGTAAAATCGTGTACCTCGCCCGTTAAATGCGGGAATAGAGAAGGCGTAAAGTACGTCATTCTCATAGGCATAGATTCTACTATTATAGCTATCCGTATCAAACAAAGCATACCGCAAGGTTAAAGAAAGTGGAAAGCTAAGTTTTTTAAATCGAATGTCTTGGTAAATCAGCAAACCGTCTTCGTTTTGTCCGTTTCCAATGTTATATTGAGTGTATTCTACTCTGCTTTTTAGTTGAATTTCTTTGGTGATTTGGTAGGAAAAGTTGAGTCTATAATTAGATAAACTTTCCTGCGAAAGAGACGTTAAACCTTCGTCTGAAATGCTATTGTCGTTGCGTCCTCTAGACCTTTGACGGTATCTAAAGTAGGTTTCCATTTTTCTAGATGGCTTGTAGGTAATTTGAGCTAATAAGCGATGTCCGTTAGATGGTGCATCTGTTTGAAAACGCAGCCAATCGAAACTAAATCGGTCGGCGAAAGCAGAAATCGTTATGGTTTTGCTCGGTTTTGCCTCTAGTCCAATGAACGTTCCATTCTCATTGGTATTTGTTGAGCTTTCGCCTATTGCATTGCTTTGAATGGGAATAAAATTCTTTTCGAACCGTCGATTCTGAATGGCTAAGGATAACCTGGGGTCCAAGACAATTAAAGCACCTACGGTGTGGCCAATACCACCATCAATACTTTTTGAAACTTCTCCAAAAAGATTTACATTTTTGAATAGGTAGCTAAAATCAGCACCAACGTTTGCATTTTGGTTGTCTAGCTGACTGAATTGGTTGTAGGTGGAAATTCTTGGTTGAAAGCTTGCGTCAATTCTATTGTACACTCCGGTCAATCCTAAAGAGAAATTTCGTTTTTCATAACTCACGTTGGCTCCCATAAATTCTTGTAAGACAACATTCTCATCTTCAATTTCATTTTTTGTACGATGAAAACCGTCTTCAGAGATGGAGGATATAATGGCTTCGTTGGTTAAGGTATCCGTTCCGCTTATGTTAGCATCTGCTTCTTTTGAAGAATAGAAGAGTGTTAACTCCACATCTTTATGCTGCAGTGTTATTCCGCCTCCACGGAGAAATAAGTCTTCTTGTACCGACGTGTATGCTCTTAGTTTTGGAGCATTCCGTTTCAAAGTGAAAATACTTGGTGTTCTGCCAAATGCAAGACCCGACCAAAACGTTAAGCCTTGGCCAAATTGTGCTTGAAAATCCCCAATTGCCAATTGTTTTACTACGCCAAAGCCTTGCAAAAAAATATGTCCAGAATAGAAATCAAAACCATTATTCTTATTCACTTCACCTGAATCGAAATTATCATCTTCAAACGTAAATCGTTCTCCGGCATCCTTTTCAGCTGTAAAACCTAAGCTTAAGTTGTTGGAATAATTGAATCTATACCTGGTAAACAGTTTATCTTGACTGCCTAAATAGCGTGCATTTTGATTTGCCGCTAAGTCTTCATCAGAGATTGAACTATACCCTTCTTGCTCTTCTAACACTCTCGTATACCTTATAAATAGGGAAGAGGAGCCTTCATTCAATATATTGCGAAAAGAAAGTTTGGCCTGATCTAGGTCACCGTTCACCTTAACAAAAGGCTGGATAAGTCGAATACTTTCTACGTCAAAGCCTTCCACGCTTTGAAGTTCTTCTAGAGTAATTAGTTTTCCATTTTTTTCAATGTGCCGGAGAAGGGCATTGATTTGGATACTATTTAATAAGCCTAAATCTTCAAGGTCTATTTTTTTAGCTTGGTTTAAATTAATTGGTCTGTTGTAAAAAATCTCCAGTTGCTCGAATAATGTCGTAAAATCAGCTTCTCCACCTTCGTTAATATCTAACAAAAAATCAACCCTTTGCTCAATGATATCTGCTTTTTTCTCTTCCAGTTCTTGTCCAATGCTGTGAATTGAAATCAGACTACAGCAAAAACAAACAATGTAATTCAGCCGCTTCATGATTTACTAAAGGATGGAGAATAAGAAAGTGAAACTTGTGGACTAAAACCTAAGTTAGAGTCGAATCCAGAGGCGAAATCCAACTTGAATTTGTCTAAATTTAAACCAAAACCAAAACTGCTCAAAGCGGGGTTAGTGGCATAGCCTGCTCTAAAATAAATCAAGTCTAGCGCTTTGTATTCAATCGCAACTCTGACGTTTGCATCAAAGTCAATGTCTTTTGCCACTTCCGTGAAGGCTATTATTTTTTCTGAAATGTTGTACCGTAATCCAAGTTTTAACAAGGTCGGCATGCGCTCGTCCGTAAACTCTGCTAGTTTAGCTCGGTTTGGATTAATCACCACCGCAGAAATAGTTAAATCTTCATTCAGGTCAGCAAGTAAACCGATGTTGCCACTTATGCTGTTGGTTTGCCCGTAGCCGTCGCTAATTTGGGTGGAGGAGTAATTTATTTGAACGCCCATGGACAATTTCTTACCCAATTGCTGTCCATAAGAAATGCCGATTCGATTTTGATTAAAAGAACTGTAGCCAAATTGATTAACGCTAAAACCAAAGGAACCATTGGACACGGGTGCAGTGAAAACTGCTGTCTTGTTAGAAAGTTCAGAGAGTAAAAATTGATTCTCATAGGAAATACCTGCCTGCCACTTTTCTAAAGAAGCTAAGCCGGCCGGATTGTTATTGGCACTCCAAAGATCACTAGTTAAACTAGCAGTACCAGCTAATCCATAGGCTCTTGCGCCTGTAATTCCTTCATTTTGGGCGTAAATAGAGCTCGAAATGAGCAAAGTAGCAAGTGCAAACAAATAGGCTTTCATAAGCCACTAATGTAAAAATATTTTTTGAAGGAGAAGAATAAGAAATTGTTAAATGTGGGGGGAGCTGGGAGTGTGGACTTCGACTATTCCGCCGGTGGTCGGACAAGCTGCTCAGTCTGACAAAATAGATGTGGACTTCGACTATTCAGTCAGTGGTCGGACAAGCAGCTCAGTCTGATAAAAAATAGAGTGTGGACTTCGACTATCGCTCAGTCTGACAAAAGTAGATGTGGACTTCGACTATTCCGCCGGTAGTCGGACAAGCTGCTCGGTCTGATAAAAAATAGAGTGTGGAGTTTAGAGTTTAGAGTGAGGATTAAAGAATGTGGACTTTGACTATTCAGTCAGCGGTCGGACAAGCTGCTGAGTTTAATAAAATAGAGTGTGAAGTGTAGAACTTATAGTTTATGATTTTACGAATTGCATAAAAAATATCAACGCACTCCTTGTTCGGGGAACTTGGGCGTGATTGTTCTGTAGAAGGATTGAATTTTTTCTAGGTCCTTTTCATAATCACCACTTGGGTTTACTAAAGGGCCAACACCTGCTTCTTTTTTGGCATAATCTAAATATCCAAGTGCAATAGGCACTCCGGCATTTTGAGCAATGTAATAAAAACCCTTTTTCCATTCTGGGGAGTAGCTTCTCGTTCCCTCTGGGGTAATCATGATCGCAAAATGTTCATAGTCGTTATAAAGGGCAGTCATTTTGTCTACCATGTTTCCCTTGGATTTTCGGTCGATTGGTATTCCGCCTAACGATTTTAAAATAAATCCCAAGGGGAAAAAGAATAACTCTTTCTTTACGGTATAGTTGACGGGAATTTCCATTAAATAAAAGGCTGCGCGAGCATAAAGTAAGTCCCAATTGGAAGTGTGAGGAGCAGCAATCATTACCATTTTCTTCACTTTATAGGCATTGTTTGCAACAACTTTCCACCCTGAAATCCAAAAGATCAACCTCGCTAAACTCTTCATAAAACAAATATACTTTTATTTTTACCTCACCGCTAGTTTGAATCCAACTCCATGAACGTTAATTATTTGTATGTTGCTATCGTCTTTTAAATACTTCCTAATTCTGGAAATAAAGACGTCCATACTTCTTCCGTTGAAATAGTCCGTGTTTCCCCAAATTGCATTTAAGGCTACATTTCGGTTCATCACCTCGTTTTTATGCTGGCAAAGTAGTCTTAGCAAGTCCGCCTCCTTCTTGGTCAGTTTTTGTTCCTTCCCATTCTGTTCAATATATTGATTGATGTAGTCGAAGGTATAAGTTCCAATTTCAAAGTTTGAAGGTCCATTATCTTGTAAAGATGTGAGCGAAGAACTTTGATCTAAGATGTTTTTTAACCTTAATTCCAATTCGCTGAATTCGAATGGTTTTGTTAAATAATCCCTCCCTAATTTAAGTCCTTTCAATTTATCACCAATCATAGCCTTGGCAGTAAGAAAAAGGAACGGCAATTCTGGTTTATTTTCAATGAGTTCTTCGGCCAATTCAAAACCATTCAATTTTGGCAGCATCACGTCTAAAATGGCAATCTCGAAAACATTGTTTAAGGCCATTTTTAGACCATCTGCGCCGTTCTGCGCCCACGTTACTTCATAGCCGCTATCTTCTAATTGGTCTTTGATTACAAAACCAAGGTTTGCATCGTCCTCCACAAAAAGGACTTTGATTTTATTTTTTGCCATCTTTTGCTCTTGGTAAGTAAATCCTGAACGTAGAACCCTGCTTGAGTTCACTTCTCAATTGGATTTTTCCGTTGTGTTTTTTAACCATCTTCATCACGTAGTTCAATCCAATTCCAAATCCCTTTACATCGTGTCTGTCTTGCGTTGGAACCCGATAGAAGTTTTCAAATACGTGCTTCTGTTGCTCTCTATTCATTCCAATACCATTGTCCTTTACCCGAATGTGAATACCAGATTTATGATCTTTAGTAGAAACGTGTATGACGGGTTTATTATCGGAGTATTTAATCGCATTGTCCATTAGGTTAAAGAATACATTCGTCAAATGGGTTTTGTCTCCCATAACAAATGCATTAGTGGCATCCAAGTCTCTTTCAATCTTTCCATCTTTTGAATCTAGGATCAGTTCAAAACCAGTAATTGTCTTTTTAAGAATGTCATGAAGGTTCACTTTTTCGAACTGTAGGTCCACCTTGTTTTTATCAAGTGTTGCCATTTGCAGTACTTTATCCACCTGTTCCTGAAGTCGCTGTGTTTCTTCTTTTATAATGTTGGCGTAATTCATTAAACGCTCAGGGTTTTGAGTAATGTTAGGATTACTTAAAACTTCGGTAGAAAGCGAAATAGTAGAAATTGGAGTTTTTAACTCATGCGTCATGTTGTTGATGAATTCCGTTCTCACTTCCGATAATTTGCGTTGCTGCAGAATTGCCCATATGGTATAGCTAAAAAATACTACTACCAATAATAGAAAAATGGTGGATACAATCCATATTCCCATTTCGTTAATCAAATAGGTTTCCTTGTCGGGAAAGTAAACTCCGAAGTAATGGGACGCTTGGTTCCACTTGTCTTTCTCGGAAATTTGATACACTAAATTCTTAGCATCTGACTTTATTTCAACAAAATCACCAAAAACAATGGAGTCTGTAAAGCAATCATATAAAACGTACTCGAAGTTGGATTCTAGGTTTCTATTCTTAAATTCAGTAGTTAGTAGGTTTTGTAATAAGTAGGGGTGAAGGGTATCGTTAGTAGAAGCCAGGAAATAGTTAGAAGATATTTGTTTCACCGGTTCGTAAATGGCCGAAGAGTCTTTGTTCAACTTTTGAACCTCTTTTACCACAGAAGAAAGGGCGACGTGCACACGCTCGTTAAATTGCTTCTCTTCTAAACTAAATGCTTTTTTAACCCAAAAAATCTGGAAGGAAAAAACACCAATGACTGTAAATGCAGCGAAAAAAATAATCAATCGGATTGTCTTACGACTCATGATGCTAAAATAATTTGAAAAAGCGGTAAACTTTCAGGATTAACTGGAAATTAACAAATAAGTTATGAACTTTACTCCATGAAATTCCCACAGTATAGAAAGTATAAAAACAATAAAAGTTATTTTAAAATCCTTGCAAATGATCACTTTATAGAGTGGAAAAAGATGACCTTAGAGTGGGAGAAAATCGAAATTGAAGCAACTATTTTACCAGATAGAGTGTTTATAAGTGATATGTTGGAGGAACCTTCAGAATACTGGGATTCAATTTCTGAAAATGATTACAACCAATTTTTAAAAACGGTGTAATGAAGCAGTTTATTTCATTTATAATTATTTTGTTTATTGGACTGGCAAACGTATTATCTCAAAGTATAAACCCTCCAACTCAAACATTCCCTGCAAATGGAGCTGTAAACATTGATGTGCGTTATCAGTTAGATTGGTCTGGCGTAAGTGGTAACCAAGGGTATTTGTACGAAGTAGATATCACCTCTAGTTTTAATTCGTCTTTGAAAATAAGTGGTGCAACAACAAGGAATGTATCTAACTTTTTTACTTCAAATTTATTTTTCGGACAAACTTATTATTGGAGAGTTGCCACTATATCTAGCATTGATACTTCTGTATGGTCATCAACAAGGTCTTTTACCACCATTAATGAGCCGGTTCTTACTGCACCTGCGAACAATGCATCAAACATAGAGCCCGGTGTTACGATAGATTGGTCTCCCATAAATGGTGTGCAACGCTATTTTTATGAAGTGGATACTACTCTAAATTTCAATTCTACACGAAAAGTTAGCGGAGCTACATTTGGCAATTCTTCCAACTTCTCTGTGACAGATTTAAGATTTGATCAAACGTATTATTGGAGAGTAGCAGCTGAAAATAGTGTGGATACTTCCGCTTGGTCAGCTGCTCGATCTTTTCAAACGATGGCTTCATTAGGTCTCAGTACACCACTTAATTTTGCAACAAATGTAGATGTGGAGGAAACCATAGATTGGGATTTTGTTCAAGGAAACAGTGGTTACATCTATCAAATTGACAGCTCCATAAATTTTAATTCACCCTTACAAAGAACAGTAGGCACTTTTGGAAATGTATCGCAAGCATTGGTGCAAAATTTAAGGTTTGGAACAACCTATTACTGGAGAGTCGCCGTAAAAACGGCATCCGATACTTCCGATTGGTCAACTGTTTATCGTTTTACCACTACAGACCAAGTTTCTTTATTTCAGCCACCTAATAATGCGGTGAATCAACAAATCTCGGAAACCATAGATTGGTCTTTTGTCGCAGGAAATAACGGTTACATTTATCAATACGACACGGCAGCAACATTAAATTCTCCACTATTACAACAAGTAAGTTCAACGGTAAACTCATCGCAAGCTGTCATTAGTAATTTACGTTTTGGTACCACTTATTATTGGAGGGTTGCAGCGAAAACGACATCTGACACTTCTCAATGGTCTGCTGTGTATCGATTTACAACCTTAGACCAACTAAATTTATTAAATCCTACTAACGGAGCAACAGGACGAAATACGACTGAATCATTAAATTGGGGTGGGATATTGGGCAATGCCGGTTACGTGTATGAATTAGATACAGTAGCTACTTTTAACTCTCCTTTATTACTACAAAATAGCTTCACTGCAAACGTTTCTCAGGTAACCGTAAGTGACCTTCGATTTGGAACAACCTATTATTGGAGAGTGGCAGCAAAATCCAATAATGACACCTCGCAATGGTCATCTGCATTTAGTTTTACCACAAGAGATGATGTATCGCTTATTTCCCCGACTAATAATTCTACCATATTTGGTGTGGAGACCCTTATAGACTGGAGTGGCCTCGGAGGTGCTAGTGGGTATATTTATGAACTAGATACAGCAATCTCTTTTAATTCTTCCCTTTTACGTCAACTAAGTAATTCTAATAGCTTTTCACAGGCAACAGTTTCTAATTTAAAGTATGGAACAACCTACTATTGGAGGGTCGCTGCAAAAAACAATAGCGATACTTCAGGATGGTCTAGTATAAGAAGTTTTACCACCTTGGGCAATGTTCTTTTAACGGCACCAAACAACAATTCAACTTCAAATTTTATTGAGCCAACTTTAGACTGGAGTAGTTCAATTGGAAGCACCGGGTACATTTACCAATTGGATTCCAACATTAATTTCAACTCTCCTTTGTATTTTTCAGATACACTAAATAGCACACTTTCTCAAGTAGACGCACCCGTGTTACGATATGGAACAAGGTATTATTGGCGAGTAAAGGCTACAACAGCAACAGATACATCGCAGTGGTCTGTGATCCGCAACTTCACCACTTTCGATAATGTCAATCTATCTTTTCCCGTAAATAACGCATCTAATTTGCCAAACACTGTTACCATTTCTTGGGGGTCAAGACTTCATGGTAGTTACTACATTTACGAGGTAGACGAAAATAGTCTGTTTAATAGCCCGAATAAGATTGTGGGCAATACAGCAGGAACAAATCCATTAAGTGTTCAAGGAACGAGAGTCAATATTTCTGGATTACAATATGGCCAAGATTATTTTTGGCGAGTAGCTGCAGTCTCTCCCATAGATACAAGTGGGTGGGGCGTAGAAAAAAAGTTTTCGACAGCCTTTCTATTGCCGAATGCACCAACACAGCTTTTTCCTGCAAATGGCGCTACCAATGTGCAAAGAAGAAACTTAGTGTTAGATTGGACGGACGATACAAGTGCTACTGGATATGAGGTTCAACTAGACACCACAAATAATTTAAATACAACTACCAATATTTCAACTCTAAATTCTTCTCAATGGAGTTTATCGAGAAGAGAGAATTTTACCACCTACTATTGGAGAGTTCGAGCAACCAACAATTCGGGCAATTCGCCTTGGTCGCCAGTTTGGTCCTTTACTACAGAAGATTGTGATAATAGCGATACCTTGGTGGTAGTAAATTGTGGGACTTTTATTTACAGAGGCGTTTTATACTCCAATACGGGTTTTTACCAAAGAGGACTTTTAAATGCAGCTGGTTGCGACAGTACCGTTTACTTAGACATTACCATTAATCAACCTACGGCTTCTAATATAAGTTTGACAGGTTGCGATAGCTTAGCTTTTAACGGTCAAACTTATTTTAGTTCTGGGAATTATACCCAAGTACTTCAAAATTCTAAAGGTTGCGATAGCACGATTAGTTTAAATTTAACCATCAACAATTCAACTATAACACCAATAACAGCAGCTGTATGTGATTCTTTTGTTTGGGCGAGAACGAATCAAACCTACTTTAATTCAGGTGTTTATTTTGATACGCTCCAAACAACTACTGGTTGCGATTCTGTGGCAATTTTAGACTTGTTAGTTACACCAACTACCACTTCGTCTTTCACTGTCACTTCTTGCGATTCATTTGCTTGGAGAGGTTCAACCTTAACACAAAGCGGAATTTACATGGACACGATTGTAAACGGCGCAAATTGCGATAGCATTATAACCTTAGACTTAACCATTAGCCAAACAAAAACGAACCTTCAAACAGTGGATGTTTGTAAAC
>Ga0307983_1000524_pt1 | contig 19398 bp, 12 predicted proteins | sample OrgLakmetagen991_FD_201845 | JGI IMG/M metagenome (GOLD analysis project Ga0307983, IMG submission 201845) | Saline water microbial communities from Organic Lake, Antarctica - #991 | ecosystem: Environmental > Aquatic > Non-marine Saline and Alkaline > Saline | place: Antarctica: Organic Lake...
TATTAAAACTCTAGATGATTATTAAAACTCTAGATGATTATTAAAACTCTAGATGATTATTAAAACTCTAGATGATTATTAAAACTCTAGATGATTATTAAAACTCTAGATGATTATTAAAACTCTAGATGATTATTAAAACTCTAGATGATTATTAAAACTCTAGATGATTATTAAAACTCTAAATTAAAAAATACTAAACTAAATTAAACATTTTCAATTGTGTTTAAAGTTTTATTGTTATTTTTAGTTTTAGTTTTATTGTTATTTTTAGTTTTATTGTTATTATTATTAAGTATTTTAGTTTTTTGTTCATTATATGTAGTAATAATGTTTTCTTTTGTATTTTTATATGTAAATATATTTATAATTAATAAACTTAAAATAATTAAAATTCTAAAAGGTAGAATAATTAAATCTGTAATTAAAGCAAATGGAAATGACAAACATGTGCAAATAGAACAACTTGATTTATATTTTTTAATATTATTACAACATAAATAAGCTACACAAGTGTCATTATGATATAAACCTTGATATAATATAAAATTATTATTTAAAATCCATGTAATACATGGGAAAAAATTATATAAATCATCAAACTTTTTTTTATGAATACATTCTATATTAGGGCATGTAATAATTGGGTTATTACAACATCCATCTTCTCCAAACATTATTTAATTAAAAATTAGATAAATAATAATTAATTAAAAAAAATATAAATATAAAAACAATTTTATTATTTATAAAAGTTAATTTTTTTTTTACTTTTATTAAATTAATATATAGTGTGTTAAATTAAACATCTTCAATAGAATCATATTTTTCATTATAAGTATTAATAATTTTTTGTTTTTCATTATAAGTATTAATTAAATTTATTTTTGCATTTTATTTTTGTATTTTTATTTTATATAAACATCTAGATTCATTTTATTTTTGTATTTTAATTTTGTATTTTAATTTTGTATTTTAAGTTTGTATTTTAAATATATTGGATTATGATCTGATACACCCCCGAAATAATTATAATGTTGTGTTTTACCACAATCTATAATTAAACCAGTAATAGGTATTATTTTTTTAGTATTATAGTAAATAGCATCTACAACGGATTTACCGATACCAGATGTGTTAATTGTATCTATATTATTACATTTAATTCTATATCCATTTTTTTTTAGGTAATAATGTGGTAATTCAGAATAATATAATAAATTTTTTTCTGCAAGTAAATCCATATCATTATAATAAAAATTTTTTATATAATCTTTAAAATATGAAAATCTAATTGTATCTATTTTATTTTTAAATATTAATTTATTTTTAATTATATAACTATCATCTAATAAATATTGACTATTAAAATCTCCTAGTATAATATCTGGATTATATTTCAAAGTTTTAATTAATAAATCTAATTTAAATTTAACAACATCTTTTATTAAATTATTAGATTTTAATAAAGCATCACTTACACAACCACCTTCTAAATGAATATTTGCTATACTAACACCTTTATAATCAATTATAATTCCATATCTAGCCATAAATGGTAAGTTAGTATATTTTTCACTATTACTTTCTAATTCAACTAATACTTTTAATTCTTTATCAGGGTTTGTTATTTTATATGAATTGTAAAATACGCCTACTTTTTCATTCAATTTACCAAATGTAGTAAAATGTTTATATATTGAAGATTTATTATTAGTTAAATTATTATAATTATTAGTGAAAAATAATTTATTACTTTCTTGTGTAAAAATTAAATCTGGTAAATTTTGTATATTATCTGTTTTGTCTTTTGTGTCTTTTTTGTCTTTTTTGTCTTTTGTGTCTTTTTTGTCTTTTTTGTCTTGTTTGTCTTTTGTATTATTTTTATAATTATTTTCTATACAGTTTGTAAATTGTTTTGCTTCTTTTGTCTGGATAAATGTAGATTCTGTAATTGTAGATTCTGTAATTGTAGATTCTGTAATTGTAGATTCTGTAATTGTAGATTCTGTAATTGTAGATTCTGTAATTGTAGATTCTGTATTTAGTGTATTATTAATTTCATGTAAATTTTCTTTTATTTTTTGTATTAATAATTTTTCTTTATATGTGTTTTGATTATTTATATTTAAACTTAATATTGAAAAATTTGTATAAGGCATATTATATTTATATATTATAATATATTTTAATTTATAAAACAATTTTAAAATGTATCTAGGTGTTTAAATTAAATATAAATTAAAAAAAAATAAAAAAATTTAAAATAATAATTATATTTTAATATATTTTTTAATAATTATCTAAATATTAAGATTTGATAAATTATTAAAAAATTGTTTTGTAAATATTAAAAATAAATTAAAATTGTTTTTTAAATATATAATCTATAATATAATTTATAATTTATAATTTATATATGTATTAAATTTACTATAGTTTTAAATTATACTTATGGTTATATATTGTAATTTTAAAAATGATAATTATTTTAGTCAACATAATTATGTTTCTATTAATGAATTAAATAATATAAATAAAAAAGACATTATAAAACTAAATATTACTGAAACTAATTTAAATGTATTACCTGATTTATCAAGTTATATTAATTTACAATGTTTAATTTGTTCATATAATGAATTAACAGAATTACCAGATTTGTCAAAATGTATTAATTTAGAACTATTATATTGTGAAAATAATAAATTAATAAAATTACCTGATTTATCTAAATGTGTAAAATTAAAATTATTATATTGTAGTAATAATAAATTAACAACATTATCTAATTTATCAAAATGTATTAATTTACAAATATTAAGTTGTTATAATAATAAATTAGTAGAAATTAATAGTTTAGAAAATTTAAATAATCTAGAACACTTATTTTTAAATAATAATCTATTAATTAAAATTCCAATTTTTAAATACAAAAATATTAAATATTTATTTTTAAATAATAATAAAATTAATGATATAGATAAAATAAATATTATATCTAATTATTGTGTAAAAATGATTTATAAATGTTATAATAAATTTAACACATATAAATATAATATAAATACTTCATTTATTATTAATAATTTTATTAAAAAATATTATTATTTACATATTATAAACTATTATAAACATTTTTAAATATATTTTATTTTTTTAATATTTTTAATATTTTTTTATATAGAGTTTTAATAATTATCTAAACAGTTTTAAAAACTTAACAAAATATATAATTTTAAATATAAATAAATATAATAAAAAAAAATTTATTTATCTAGATATTTATTTATCTAGATATTTATTTATAAAAAAAAATGAAAAAAAAAGCAAAATGAAAATGAAAAAGAAAAAGCAAAAATGAAAAAGCAAAAATGAAAAAAAAAGCAAAATGAAAATGAAAATGAAAAAGCAAAAATGAAAAAAAAAACAAAAAGCAAAATGAAAATGAAAATGAAAAAAAAAACAAAAAGCAAAATGAAAATGAAAATGAAAATGAAAATGAAAATGAAAATGAAAATGAAAATGAAAATGAAAATGAAAATTGATTTTAATTTATCTAAATTAAAAAATATTAAAAATCAAAGTATTAATGTATTATAAATTAATTAATGATAAAGAACGCTATTATTTCAATATCGATTTATATTTTAATAATTTAAATAATTTAAATTTTTTAGATATTATAATAAACAAAAAAAATGTACAAGAACTTAATTTAAAAAAATTAAATTTAACAGATTTACCTGATTTATCTGAATTTATTAATTTAAGGGATTTAAATTGTGAATGTAATCAATTAACTGAATTATCTAATTTATCAGAATGTATTAATTTAGAACATATATATTGTAATAATAATTTATTAACAGAATTACCAGATTTATCAAAATTTAAAAAATTAAAATCATTATTTTGTAATAATAATGAATTAACCGAATTATCTAATTTGGATAATTTAAATAATTTACAAGTTTTAAATTGTTATGATAATGAATTAATTAAATTACCTAATTTAGATAATCTAAATAAATTAAATACATTATTATGTTCTAATAATCAATTAACTATATTACCTAATTTGAATAAATTAAATAATTTATGTAATTTAAATATAAGTAATAACTTATTAAATCAAATACCAGATTTATCAAAATTAGGTAATTTACAAATATTATATTTATCTAATAACTCGATAAATAAATTACCTAATTTATCAAAATTAAATAAATTAAAATATTTAGATTTATCATATAATAAATTAACACAATTACCAAATTTAAATTATTTAAATTCTTTACTAGAGTTATATTGTAATAATAATTTATTTAATAAATTACCCATAATTATAAAAAAATATAAAAAATTACAATATTATAAAAAATATAATACATATAAATCACTAGATAAATTAACTTACTTACTAAATAATATAATAACAATATATTATTATTTTAGTATCATGAAATATTATGATAAAAAATATTTACGATAAAAAATATTTAAATTACTATTTTTTTGTAATATATGTATAAAATTGATTTTTTTTATTATTTAAAACCAAATTATTATAAGTTTATTACTATTTATAAATAATTTTAAAATAGTTATGTATTATCAATTATTTAATGATAACGAAAAATATGTTTTATCTAATTTATCTGATATAAATAATATTGAAAATAAAAATAATGTTAATAAAATATATATCGGTAATTTACAATTAACACAATGTGATGAAATTTTACAATTAATTAACTTAGAAGAATTAGAATGTTGTTTTAATAAAATAACTAAATTACCTGATTTATCTACTTTAATAAAATTAAAACATTTATATTGTTATAATAACAATTTAACTGAATTACCTAATTTATCTAAATTAATTAATTTAGAAAAACTATTATGTTATAAAAATCAATTAACAAAAGTACCTGATTTATCAAATTGTATTAAAATTACTGAATTAGATTTAACACATAATAAATTAACTGAATTACCTAATTTATCAAAATTAAATAATATTAAAATAATATTATGTATGCTTAATAATATAAAACATTTACCTGATTTATCTAATTTAATTAAATTGGAATATTTGTATTGTTCTTATAATACATTAACTGAATTACCTAATTTATCAAATTGTATTAATCTTAAAAAATTAATATGTGATAATAATGAATTAAAAAAACTACCTAATTTATCAAATTGTATTAATTTAGAATGTTTAAATTGTTCTCATAATAAATTAACACAATTACCTGATTTATCACAATTAAAAAAAATTATTACTTTACATTTAGATAAAAATTTATTAACACAATTACCTAATTTAACTATTTTAAAAAATCTTAAATATTTTACATTTGCTATTAACAAAATGTATAAAATACCTAACTTATATAAAATAAAAAATAAAGATAAATTTAATTATATTAATTATAAAAATTATAAAGAATATAAAAATGAAAAAATATTAAATTATTTACTAAATTATACTATTGAAAAATATTATTTTATAACTATTCTTGATTATTATAACAAAGAATATTATAATTATATGAGTGAAGAATATTTACTCATGGATTAATTCTTTTATTTTTATTATATTTTATTATATTTTATTATTTTTTTTTACATTTTTACATTTTTACATTTTTACATTTTTACATTTTTTTATAGTTAAAAATAATACATAATAGTTATATTTATACATCACACAACTGATACACCCATCACACAATTGATAAACTGATGACTAAGCTTTTAAAATCTTAACCAAACATATAATAAATGACACAATTGATAAACTGATGACTAAGCTTTTAAAATCTTAACCAAACATATAATAAATGACACAAATGATAACTAGATTACACAATTGATAAACTGATGACACAACTGATAAATCGATTATAACATATAGATGAATTAATAAATATTAAATATAAAAATAGAAAATAATTTTGAAATATATTATTACATCTAGATGAATTAATAAATATTAAATAAAAAAATAAAACAATACTTTTAAAATATATTATTACATCTAGATGAATTAATAAATATTAAATATAAAAATAGAATAATACTTTTAAAATATATTATTACATCTAGATTAATAAATAGATTTGAAATAGAAAAATAGAAAATAATTTAGAAATATATTATTACATCTAGATGAATTAATAAATATTAAATAAAAAAATAAAAAAATACTTTTGAAATATATTATTACATCTAGATGAATTAATAAATATTAAATATAAAAATAGAAAATAATTTTGAAATATATTATTACATCTAGATTAATAAATAAATATTAAATAGAAAAATACTTTTGAAATATATTATTACATCTAGATTAATAAATAAATATTAAATAAAAAAATAAAAAAATACTTTTGAAATATATTATTACATCTAGATTAATAAATAGATTTGAAATAGAAAAATAATATAAAAAAATAATATAACAAAATGGATTGATAATTCAGTTCAATTTAAAAGTAATAGAATAATCTAATTTACTATGATATTCTATGTATTTATTACCATCAACTACAAAATAATCCATGTCATAATCAGTTCTATCTTTATAATCAATCTTAAAATTAACTTCACAACCCATTTTATTCATTATAATAATATGATGTTCAATAAAATTATACATACGTTTATCGCTAATATTTCCATTATTAATGATATCTCTAAAGAACTTTAAAGGATAACGATTATTCTCTTTAATTCTTTCATAAATAGAGTTCAGTTCTGTATAGTAATCATCCAAAGTAAATAAATTTCTTTCTGTCTTTCTAGGTCCATAAATATCTAAAAACTTACTTTTTAACTTTTTATTATGTTTAATCTCATGCAATTCAACGTTAGATTCAATAATTTGTTTGTTCAAATCAGAAATTTCTTCTTTAAATGTAGTATGAAAACTTTCACAAAATCTTGTATCTTCGATATCATTATTAATCATATCTACTAGTTGTAAAAATAAATCGTATCTAACACTTGCAATATTAGATGGTAATTCTTTAAATAATGGAAGAGATTTAAGATTTAACTTATTTTTGTATATACTCTCAAAATCATAAAATTCATAAAAGATACATGATTTGTTATTGTCAAATTCATTGGGTTCAATTTCAAAAGTATCAAGAAATATAATAAACTCATAAGGGTTTTGTTTTGGGAAATAATAATTAGAAATAGAGTATTCGGGTGTTTTGAATAAAACAGTTATATCTTCTGAATCAGAAGTCATTGTTATTAGATTATAATAACAAAATAATATATTATATAATTAAGTAAAAACAATTTTATTTATTTTATAACTATTTATGCTATTTAATTTTTAAAATTATTTTTAAATTAATTTACAAATAAAATTAAATTATCTTCTATATTAATTTTATTATTATCATAAACTAAATTTATATTTTTATTATGTGTTTTAATTGTCATTAAATTATATGAATATTTTTGAAATTCATATGTTATTGGTTGATTATAATTTCTAGGTAATGTTAATATTTTAAGATTTGAATATTTAAATGAATCATTTAATGGTTGATTAAACATATCTCCTAGATTTAATGTTTTTAAACTTTTTAAATTATATAATGAATTACCTAATGGTTGATTAAACATAACTCCTAGATCTAATTCTTCTAAATTTTCTAAAGTATATAATGAATAACCTAATAGTTTATTAAAATTATAACCAAAATTTAAATGAATTAAACTTTTTAAATTATATAATGAATCACCTAATGATTTATTAAAATTATCACCAAAATTTAAATGAATTAAATTTTGTAAAGTATATAATGAATCTTCTAATGGTTGATTAAAATTAAGTCCAAAATCTAATTTTTCTAATTTTTTTAAATAATATAATGATCTATTTAATGGTTTATTAAAATTATAACCAAATTTTAATTCTGTTAAATTTACTAAATTATATAATGAATTGTTTAATTTTTGATTAAAATCATTAGACAAAGTTAATTCAATTAAATTTTCTAATTTATTAAATGATTGTTTTAATGGTTGGTTAAAATTAGTAGAAAAATATAATTTTTCTAAATTTATTAATTTATATAATGATTTTTCTAATGGTTTATTAAAATTATAACCAAAATGTAAACTTTTTAAATTTGTTAATTCATATAAAGAATCTTTTAATAAATAATCAACTTTTTCATCAAATATTAATTCTTTTATATGTGGTAAAATACATATTTTATTTAATGGTATATAATAATTACAACATATATGTACAATAGTTACATTATAAAAATTTATAACATAATCTATATTACTATTAAATGATTCATCAAATACTAATATTTTTAAATTAGATGTATAATCTTTATTAGTTTTATTATTTAAAATAGTATAATTTTCATTTGTTATTGTTAATATAGAATCTAATAAATTTACATTTTTTCCATTTAAATATGATTCTATTTCTGGATATAAATTATAAAAAACTAATATATCTACTTTAATATTATTAAAACTAATTATATTTTTTTTTTTATTATGTAATTGAAATTTATTTGAATTATATATTTTTTTATCTAATTTTAATTCTTCACATCTTTTTTTATTAATATTTTTAATTATAAATGTATATAAAGGACCTTCATTTTTATATTTATCAAAAGTATTTTCGTTAATATTAGAACTATCCCAGTAAGTTCCATAACCTATTTCTATTGCTTCTTTCATTGTTTTAGGTATATATATTGATAAAATATCACTTTCATAATCTGGTTTAAAATTTATTTTACCATTAGGATTAATTATATTGTTCATATTATTTATTTATTTTATATTATTTATATTATTTATATTATTTATATTATTTATATTATTTATATTATACTTTTGTTTTATACTTTTTTATAATGTAATTAATCTAGAGTTTAATTTATTTTATGAATTATAATGTAATTAATCTAGAGTTTAATTTATTTTATGAATTATAATGTAATTAATCTAGAGTTTAATTTATTTTATGAATTATAATGTAATTAATCTAGAGTTTAATTTATTTTATGAATTATAATGTAATTAATCTAGAATTTAATTTATTTTATAATGTAATTAATCTAGAGTTTAATTTATTTTATGAATTATAATGTAATTAATCTAGAGTTTAATTTATTTTATGAATTATATTTAAAAATTGTTTCATAAATTATTAACAAGATTTAAATATAAAATTAAAGTTAAAAATATATTTAATAAAAAAATACAAAAATATAAAAATATAAAAATACAAAAATACAAAAATACATAAAAATACAAAAATACACAAAAATATAAAAATACACAAAAATACAAAAATAACTTAAACTCTAGATAAAAAAAATAAATCGAATGATAAATAATACTAAATTAAATAATAACTTAACAAATTCTAAATATGGAAAACGAACACCAATTAATATTAATATTACAGATAATTTAGAATTTAATTCTGTTGATTGGTTTGATGACGATATTATCACACCATGGAATAAAGCAGATTTACTAACTGAAGATGAAGAAAGTAATGAAAAAATTACTTTACAATACTATAATAGAGAACATAATTTAACATATACTATATTTAATTTTGGAGTATCAATTGAAGGTAATAGTATATGTGCTAGGTATAATGATTATTATCCTTATTTTTATATACGAATACCAGATGAATATGATAATATGCAAATAGAAAGTTTTAAACGTGCATTTACAGATTTTGCAATTGTAGATGTAAATAATTATGTGAGTAAAAGGGATACAAATGAAATGGATAAATTTAATTCTAGGTATTATATAAGTAGTATATTAGTAGATGAATGTTGTGAAGTGGAAAAAGAAATATTTTGGAAATTTACAAATCATACTAAGTTTCGTTTTTATAAATTAGTATTTAAATCAATTAATGCAATGAAATTTTATTATAGAATGTTAAATAAACCAATTAATTTAAATATACTAAATTGTAATCAAAAAAAATTTAAATATAATTTATTTGAAGCAGATTTTGAGCCATTATTACGATTTTACCATGATAGAAAATTAAAACCAAGTGGTTGGATTACAATATTAAGTAAAACATATAATATTGTATATAATCAATCATCAAGTCAAATAAATATTGAATGTAATTGGAAAGATGTATATGATATAGAAAAAGATGAAATTGCACCATTACGTATAGCTGCTTTTGATATTGAAGCAGATTCAAGTCATGGAGATTTTCCAATTCCTAGAAAAGATTGTAAAAAACTAGCAAATCAATTATTAATGTGTTGGTCTAGAGATAATAAAATAATTGAAAAAGAAAACAAAAAAAGCATTAAATATATTAATGCTTTATCTAGATTACAAGAAAAAGAATTATACTTTGGAAATAGAATTAAACAAGCTATACAATTACCTAAATTTATTAATTATGATAATGATATTGACAAAATTTATCAAAAAGGTCATGACTCTAATGGATATATTGAACGTATGGAAAATAAATGTAATAACAATAAATTTTTTCAATTATGCAAAGAATTATATAAATTATGTAATCGTCCCATCAAAAAAATTAAAGTAAATAAAGTAATTAAATCTATTATTAAAAAAATTACTAAATCACATGATGAATATATTGAAAATTACGGAAATATTGATATAGATACTTATATTAATATTATTAACACAATTGGTAAAAAAAATATTAATAAAATTTCTAATATTAATGACTTAATAACTAAAATGTTTTCCAAAGATGTATTAGTTAAATTTATTAATCAATTATTAACTGAATTTCTAGATGTAATTAACGGTGATAGAACTATACAAATTGGAACTGTATTTTGGAATTATGGCGATACTGAATGTTTTCATAATAATATTATAACACTTAAAAATTGCTCTGATTTTAAAGTTGGTGATTCAGATTGTGAAATTATATCATATGATTATAACACTAATCTAGATGCAGATTTAGCAGAAGGTAAATTATTATTAAGATGGCAAGAATTAATTAAAGAATATGACCCAGATATAATCACAGGTTATAATATACATGGTTTTGATATGATATTTATGTATGAACGAGCATTAGAATTATTAGCTAGAACCAACAAGAGAGATATCACACAACAAGATTTATGGGATTTTGAAAAAAAAGATAATTTTACTAAATTTTTAACTATGGGAAGATTTACACCTGATATGATTAAACAAATGTATAAATCAAAAGGTAAATTAATTACAAAAAGTCTAAGTAGTAGTGCTTTAGGTGATAATATATTATATTATTTTAATACACCTGGTAGAGTTCAAATTGATTTATTAAAAGTATGTAAAAATAGCATGGATAAATTACCTAGTTATAAACTAGATGATGTCGCTAGTTATTATATAAGTGGAAAAATTAAATCTCTTCACTTTGATACTGAATTAGATAATAAAAATATTGATAATAACTCTAATAATATAACTATAAATAAAAATAATAGTTCAAATATGGTAAAATTATGTATAAAAAAAGGTAATATTCATGAGATAGATGATAATAATTTTATTGTGGTAAAAATGGAAACAACAGGGCAAGAATTATATGATGGTGCTAAAATAAAAGTTTTAAATATTGATAGGGTAAATAATATATTAACATTAGAAAAAAATATACCTCAAGATTGTTTAATTTCATTACCAAAATGGGGTTTGGCAAAAGATGATGTATCACCAAAAGATATATTTAGATTACAAAATGGAAATGATAATGATAGAATGAAAGTAGCCAAATATTGTATTCAAGATTGTGTATTATTAATAAGATTAATGCGTAAATTAGAAGTTATTACTAATAATTTTGCTATGGCTAATGTATCATTAATACCATTTAGTTATATTTTCTTACGTGGTCAAGGTATTAAAGTTTTCTCATTAATTGTAAATGAATGTTCTGAAAATGGTTATTTATTACCAACTTTAGAAAAAAAATATAAAGATGAATTTGATGATGATAATTTAGATAATGATAATTTAGATAATGATAATTTAGATAATGATAATTTAGATAATGATAATTTAGATAATGATAATTTAGATAATGATAATTTAGATAATGATAATTTAGATAATGATAATAAAAATACTAATTTAATAAGTAAAAAAAAAATAAAATTATTAAATACAAAATCATATAATTATGGTAAAAATAATTTTAAAAATGATACTAATTTAGATATAAGTAATTTAGAAAGTGATAAGAATGATATTTATAAATTATCAAATAATTTTAATGTAATACAAATGAATAATAATAGTTTTGAAGGTGCTATAGTTCTAGATCCAAAACCCGGTATATATTTTGAACCAATAACAGTTTTAGATTTTAGTTCTTTATATCCTAGTGAAATGATTGCTAATAATTTATCACATGATACAATGGTAGAAGATAAATGTTGGTTAGGTGATGATGGTAAAGAAAAATTATTTAATCTAGGTTATGATATTTTAGATATTACATATGATAATTATAAATGGATTGATGTTAATAAAAAATCTAAAGGTAAAAATAAAAACGGAACTACTACTATACGTTTTGTTCAACCTAAAGATGGTAGTAAAGGACTTATACCTAAAATTCTAATGAAATTATTAAATAAAAGATCATCTGTTAAAAAAATTATGAAGAAAGAAAAAGATGCATTTAAATATGTTATTCTAGACGGTCAACAACTTGCATTTAAATTAACTGGTAATAGTATTTATGGACAAATTGGTGCTGAAACAAGTAAAATATTTAAATTACCAATTGCTGCATGTGTAACAGCAGGTGGACGTAAAAATATTTATAAAGCAGAAGCATATTGTTTATTAAAAAATAAAGGTTGTGATGTAATATATGGAGATACTGACTCTGTATTTATTAAATTTAATTTAAATTTAAATCTAGAACCCAAAACTAAATTAGAACTAGAAGGTGATTATCCAAAAACTAAATTAGATAAAATTAAACGTTCTATTGAAATTGGTTTATGGCTACAAACTAAATTAAAAGAAGATAAAATTTTTACATCACCTCATGATTTAGAATATGAAAAAGTATATTATCCTTTAATTTTAATTACAAAAAAAAGATATATTGGAATTAAATATGAATTTAATCCAGAAGAAGGTAAAAAAACATCTATGGGTGTAGTTACTAAAAGAAGAGATAATGCACCTATATTAAAACATATATTTATTGGTGTAGTAGATACATTAATGAATGAAATGGATTTATATAAATCAATTAATTTTGTTCAAGATACATGTAAAAAAATAGTTGATGAGAAATTTGATTTAAATATGTTTGTTATTTCTAAAACATTACGTGAATACTATAAAGACCCAGAAAGTATAGCACATAAAGTATTAGCAGATAGAATTGCTGAAAGAGACCCTGGTAATAAACCATCTAGTAATGAAAGAATACCATATATTTATATTAAAATAGATGAGAAATTAGGTGTAGATTATTTACAAGGTGATAGGATAGAACATGTAACTTATGTTCGTGAGAATAAATGTAAAGTAGATTATGAAGTATATATAAAAAATCAAATTATGAAACCTATTTCTCAAATATTTGAATTAGTATTAGAATATTTACCAGGTTATGGATATAAAAATCAACCTAAATATTGGTCTCATATTGAAAATAAATATTATTGTAAATATGATGGTGATTTAATTAAAACATATAAAAAAGTATCTGATGATAAAAGAAAATTAGTACATAAATTAATTTTTAGTGATGTTATATTATACGCTCAAAAAAAAGTAAATAACATAAAAACTATTGATGATTTCTTTACTTTTAAAAAAGATGACAATAAAATAATTACTAAAATTAATAATGAAGACATATTTACATTAAAAGAAAAAATTAATATTAAAAGAACTAAACAAACAAATATTACATCTTTCTTTACTAAAAAATAATTTTTGGTTCTAGAGTTTGTTAATTCATCTAGATTAATTTTATAATTTATATTTTATATTTTATATTTTATAATTTATAATTTTTTGTTTCTAGAGTTTGTTAAGTCATCTAGATTAATTTTATATTTTATAATTTATATTTTATATTTTATAATTTATAATTTATAATTTTTTGTTTCTAGAGTTTGTTAATTCATCTAGATTAAATTTATATTTTATAATTTATATTTTATATTTTATAATTTATAATTTATAATTTATATTTTTTGTTTCTAGAGTTTGTTAATTCATCTAGATTAAATTTATAATTTATATTTTTTGTTTCTAGAGTTTGTTAATTCATCTAGATTAATTTTATAATTTATAATTTATATTTTATATTTTATAATTTATATTTTATATTTTATAATTTATAATTTTTTGTTTCTAGAGTTTGTTAATTTGTTAATTTGTTTAAATTAAAATCAAAGTAAAATAGATTTTAATATAAAATTAACTAAAATTGTTTTATTTTTATAATAGTATATTATTGTGTTATATAATAGCACACTCCTAGCTTATTTTTCTATTGAGAAATAAGAGTATATGAGTATAAACTAAATCATACTTATAGCTTATGTTTCCATTAAGGAAAGTAAAGTTTATGAGTTAAACAAACCAACAATATTTTTTTTTTATTTTTTAAAATATAATAAATTAAATGTTTTTTAAGTTTATATTTATAATAATAAGCTATAAACTATAATAATTATTTTATAATTTTATAATTTATAATTTATATTTTTTGTTTCTAGAGTTTGTTAGTTTGTTAATTTGTTTAAATTAAAATCAAAGTAAAATAGATTTTAATATAAAATTAACAAAAATTGATTATTATTTATAATATTATATTATTGTGTTATATAATAGCACACTCCTAGCTTATTTTTCCATTGAGAAATAAGAGTATATGAGTATAAACTAAATCATACTTATAGCTTATGTTTCCATTAAGGAAAGTAAAGTTTATGAGTTAATCAAACCAACAATATTTTTTTTTATTTTTTAAAATATAATAAATTAAATGTTTTTTAAGTTTATATTTATAATAATAAGCTATAAACTATAATAATTATTTTTTAATATTTTTAACTAAATTAACCAAAATTGTTTTATTTTTATAATAGTATATTATTGTGTTATATAATAGCACACTCCTAGCTTATTTTTCTATTGAGAAATAAGAGTATATGAGTATAAACTAAATCATACTTATAGCTTATGTTTCCATTAAGGAAAGTAAAGTTTATGAGTTAAACAAACCAACAATATTTTTTTTTTATTTTTTAAAATATAATAAATTAAATGTTTTTTAAGTTTATATTTATAATAATAAGCTATAAACTATAATAATTATTTTTTAACATTTTTAACTAAATTAACAAAAATTGATTATTATTTATAATATTATATATTACAATGTTAGGAATTTAGAATTGAGTTTTTATACCTTTCTGCCATAGGTAGATAAGATATGATTTCTCAATTCTAGATTTCTAGCAAGCTCCAAGCTTATTCCCTTATGGAATAAGAGATTATGAGTCTAAACTACTATCACTCCGTAGCTTTTCCATTAGGGGAAAGAATAAAGAGTTTAAACTACGCCATCAACCCCGAAAGCTTATTCCATTAGGGAATAAGAGTTATCGCTCCAATGAATTCCTTTAGTTGGGTATTCAAAAGAGGTTAAACTTTTAAACTCCATAGCTTCTTCCATAGGGAGAAGAGTATAAGAGTATAAACTATTAAATCACTCCAATAGCTTGTTCCATTAGGGAATGAGAGTATAATGAGTCTAAACTAAGCCCCTCGTAGCGCTTTGTCCTATGGATGAAGAGTTGAGGTTAAACATCACTCCTAATAAGCCCGTTTCACTAGGAGATGGGAGTTAAAAGAAAGAGTCTAAACTTTTCCTCACTCCGATAGCTTGTTCCATTAGGGAATGAGAGTAAAGAGTCTAAACTAATCAAAATCACTCCGATTTCAACCCTTAATGGTTGAAGTAATATGAGTCTAAACTAACCTCTATAACCCCTAATGGGGCAATGTAGAGCATACAAAAAAATTTTTTTTTATTTTTTTTTTTTATTTTTTTATATTTTAAAAAAAACTAAATTATTTATTCTTAAAAACTAAAATTATTTATCTTAAAAACTAAATTATTTATTTTTAAAAACTAAATTATTTATTTTTAAAAACTAAATTATTTATTCTTAAAAACTAAAATTATTTATCTTAAAAACTAAAATTATTTATCTTAAAAACTAAAATTATTTATTCTTAAAAACTAAAATTATTTATCTTAAAAACTAAAATACTAAAATATATAAAAAAATTGTTTTATAATAATTATTTTTTTTTTATATAATATTTTTATTTTACATTTATTATTATTAAAAAATTAATATGTCATTAATATTAGAAAAAAAACCATTTGGTATACCAAATTCAGGTAATTTTTGTTATATAATATCTGCGTTACAAGCTTTATTTAATGATAAAACAATAAATGAGTTTATATTTCAAGATAATATTAAGATAGATAAAATAATAAATAAATTATTAAATTTATTTTTAGATAATACAATATTAAATAATGAAGATGCTAAAATTAAATTAGATAAAATTAAAAGGTTAGTTGTTGAAGATAAAGAATTATGTGTTAATATTTGTAATGACTTAAATATAACATTAAATGATTTACAAATATTAATACAAAAATTTACAAAAGATTTACAACCTATTTATATGTATATTTATTTTAATAATTTAATTAAAAAATATAAATATTGTGTGAATAGTAAAAATAAAAGTATTTCTGAGAAAAATAATATTATACAAGAGGAATTTATAGTATATATTAAACAAAATAATAAATTGTTAAATTATATGAATATAAGTGAATTAGTAGATGGAGAACAACATGATGCACAAGAATATATATTAACATTACTAGATATATTAAATGATAGTCGCAAATTAAAAATAAATATAAATTTAGAATCAGAAATTATAAATATGTCAGAAAAAGATATAAATAAATTAGATTTAATTACTAGAATAAATTATGGATTTAAAAAAGCTTTTTATATGTATAATAAAGACGGCTATACTGTATTAAAAAAGAAATTATATTTTTATACAATTCAATTTATAGATTGTAGAATTTGTGATTTTAGATCTATTAGTTTTCAAGAAAATAGTATGTTATCACTACCAATACCAGAAAATATAAATACTAACACTATTTATACATTATATGATTGTCTAGATAAATATTTTAATATAGAAATTTTAGAACATGAATATAAATGTGATGAATGTAATAATAAGAAAACAAATAATATATTAAGAAAAAAAATATTATCACATCCAAATAGTTTAATTATATTTATTAAAAGATTTAATTTTAATGTTAAAACAATGAATATGTGTAAAAACAACACGAAAATTATATATCCATTAATTTTAAATCTAGAAAAATATTATATGGATTCTAATAAAATTAATACATCATCGTATAAATTAAAATCTGTTATTTGCCATCATGGTGTAATGAATTATGGACATTATATTTCCTATGTTTGTAAAACTATTGATAATATTGATAGATGGTTTAAATGTAATGATGAAAATATTAATTTTATTCCAATTGATGATATAAATAATGAAATTATTAATGATAAAGCATATATGCTATTTTATGAAAAAATTATTTAAATTTAATATTTGTAATATTTGTAATATTTGTAATATTATTTACATATTATTTTTACCTTTTTCTAAACTATTTTTTAATATTATTTACATATTATTTTTACCTTTTTCTAAACTATTTTTTAATATTATTTTACATTACTATTTTATTTTTACAAAATACAAAATACAAAATACAAAATACAAAATACAAAATACAAAATACAAAATACAAAATACAAAATACAAAATACAAAATTATAATTTTATGTTATCAAGAGTATAAGATTTAATATAACCTTCTACATCTAATATATTATTATTTCCTTTTTCTACTGTTTTACTTCCACATATTCCTTTACTACAATTACCTATAACACATCCACGACATAAATTATTTGAAATATCTTTAACTAAATTATTAACATTCGAATTATTATTTGGTGCATTTTTAAATAATGTAGGTGAGGTATAATCATTAATTAATTTATAAGTAGTTTTATTAATACCATTTGATATAAATTTTTCTTTTATTTTATCTTTTTTATTAATCAATTCATTAGATTCTAGAATAGGTTTAATTTGAATACAAGAATATGGATGACCTGCTTCATAATTAGTGCAATCTCTAGCATTTATTTGTAAAATTGTATTATTTGGATACCATCTTGCTGTTTCTTTTTTATTTGCTTTATTATTTGTATCTTTATAATTAAGTAATCCACTCATATCTTTACCCAATCGTTGGTCCATAGATGTTTTAAAATCTGTATATGTAATATTTCTATATGGATATTGTGTTTTAACTTTAAGATAATTTACTCTTTTTATTACTTCATCCCATTGTAAACCATCTAATGAACCCATAATAGGTATTTCAGTTCCATAATAATTTATTTTATCAGTTGTAAAAGTTCCATCTTTAACATTTATACTAGGTATTTTATATTTATTATAATCATTATTTATATTATCATCATTATAATTATCATTTAAATTAGTAATACATAATTTGTTATCCATTAATTCATCTGTTAATATATAATTATATAGTATTAAAAATATAAATACTATTAATATAGATAATTTATATGCTGAATATTTTAATTTAAATAATTTAGCCATTAAAATTACTATAAAAATAGATAAAACTAAATTAATAAATACATTAAATAAATCAATTGTATAAATTTTCATTGTATATGTATTATATTGTATTTTATTTATTTTAAATTTATAATTTTGTAATTATATTGTGTTTTAATTATTTATAATAAAATATTATTTACAAATAATAAATTAGAATTATAATATTCATCTAGATGATTTAACAATTTGAAAAATAAAAATTAAATTAGAATTATAATATTCATCTAGATGATTTAACAATTTGAAAAATAAAAAATAATATATTTTTTTAAAAATAAATTAGAATTATAATATTCATCTAGATGATTTAACAATATGAAAAATAAAAAATAAATTAGAATTATAATATTCATCTAGATGATTTAACAATATGAAAAATAAAAAATAAATTAGAATTATAATATTCATCTAGATGATTTAACAATATGAAAAATAAAAAATAAATTAGAATTATAATATTCATCTAGATGATTTAACAATATGAAAAATAAAAAATAAATTAGAATT